>Ga0247609_10000056_pt1 | contig 148414 bp, 217 predicted proteins | sample 172DNAGHGlowgp2_FD_193487 | JGI IMG/M metagenome (GOLD analysis project Ga0247609, IMG submission 193487) | Sheep rumen microbial communities from Palmerston North, Manawatu-Wanganui, New Zealand - 1728 DNA GHGlow gp2 | ecosystem: Host-associated > Mammals > Digestive system > Stomach > Rumen...
GCAAAACGTGCACTTGAAACGGCAAAGAAAACATCAGCAGATATTACTGATATTCTTCTTGTAGGTGGTTCATCTCGTATGCCACAAGTTCAAGAAGCTCTTAAGAATACATTCGGTGATAAGTTGAATAAGTCATCTAACTTTGATGAAGCTGTTGCACTTGGTGCTGCAATTCAGGCTAAGGCAATTGTTAATCCTGAGGAATCAGATACAGTTCTTCTTGATGTAACTCCTATTACATTGGGTATTGAGGTTAATGGTAATATGATGGGTAAGCTTATTGAAGCTAACACAACAATTCCTGCAAAGAAATCACAAATATTTACAACTGCTGTAGATAATCAACCTGCGGTATCAATTGTAGTTCTTCAGGGTGAACGTCCAATGAGTAAGGATAATAAACAAATTGGTATGTTTAATCTTGATGGTATTGCTCCTGCTCCACGTGGTGTTCCACAGATTGAAGTAACATTTGATATTGATGCTAACGGTACATTGACTGTATCTGCTAAGGATCTTGGAACTCAAAAGGAACAACATATTACGATTAATGATTCCAATACATTATCTAAAGAAGAAATTGAACGTATTAAGAAGGAAGCTGAAGAACATAAAGCCGAGGATGCTGCTAAGAAGGCAGAGTTTGATAAGAAGAATGCTGCTGAGGGATATATTTATTCTGTTGAACGTTCATTAAGCGATGATAATCTTAAGGATAAGTTTACTGATGATGAAAAGAAACAACTTCAGGATTTAGTTGACGCTGCTAAAAAAGCTATTGATGAAAAAAATGATTCTGAGATGTTTGCAAAGAAAGACGAACTTGAGAAAGTTTATAATCCTATCATCAGTCGTATCTATCAAGAGAATATGCCTAAGGATGCAAATGGAAATCCTCAAGTAGATCCAAATATGTTCAATAATATGTTTGGTGGAAACAACGGAGCATCTGGAGATAATCCATTTGGTGGAAATCCATTCCAAGCTGGAACTCCGTTCACAGAAACAAAATAAAACTCTTAACGAGACTCTCATTTGAGAATCTCCAAAATAAATATATTCAATAAATAATTGGAGGTAATTATTATGACAAACGCTTTAGATTTTTTTGGTGCAAAAGATTTATTTGATTTTAGTTTTAATCCTATTAAAACTTTCTTCGGTGATTTTGTTCCATTTAACTTTACCAATTCCCCAAAGGTTAATGTAAAGGAAACTGATAAAGCTTATGAAATAGAAATTGCCAATCCTGGATTTGGAAAAGATGATACCAAGATTGAAATTAAAAATGGTATTATCAGTGTAAGTATGACTAATGAATATCAAGAAGGACCAGAAGATGAAAAATATCATGTCCAACAATGGAGTAAGTCATCTTATAATGAATCTTGGAATATTCCAGAAAATGTAATTGAAGAACAGATTAGTGCTAAACATGATAATGGAGTTCTTACAATTACATTACCTAAGAAAGAGGTGGAACAAAAACAGATTGAATCTAGGACAATTAAAATTGAATAAAGAGTTGCTTGGGATTGGATCTCGAGATCCAATCCCATTTTTTATAAAAATTATATTGATAAAATATGACACCAACAGAATTAATAATACTTGAACGTAATGATATTCGTTCAGATAAATTTGCTGCTGCCGCAATATCTTATATTTATAAAGCATTTGGTGATATTATTCGTTCAAAAGAAATATGGCCATTTTCAAATAAAGTAAATTTAGGATGGCAGAATTCTAAAGGAACAGAACAAGACTGTTTAGATGCAATGAATTTTCTTACAAGAGCATTAGAGAAATATGAATTAGAATTAGAAGAAGAAACTAATAAGACTAATTTATCTGGAGATGACTTTATTAAGAAACTTAGATACTTGTTAAATAATATAAGTAATGAGGTTAAAATAGCAAATGAAACTTCAGATAATATTAATGCTACATCAAATAATGTTGAAGAAGAAATTAATAAGTTGTCATAATAGGTTTTAATTATGAATAGTAAGAATTTATATGATATATTAGGAGTTTCTAATACTGCTTCTGAGGATGAAATTAAAAAGGCTTACAAGAAATTAGCTATTAGATATCATCCTGATAGACAAGGTGGAAAATCCGATAAAGAAAAACAAGAAGCTGAAGAAAAGTTCAAAGAAATAGGAGCAGCATATGCGATATTAAGTGATCCAAATAAACGTCAACGTTATGATGCTTATGGTACTGTTGATGAAGATATGATGGCTGGTACTGGCTTTGACATTGGTGATTTATTTAAGCATATGATGGGTGGTTTTGGTGGATTTGAAAGTTTCTTTGGAAACCGTGGAGGATTCAGACAAGAATACCCAGAACAAGCAAAATCAATTCAAGTAAACATCCCATTAAATATTGAACAGATATTTACTGGTTATTCACATGAAATTGAATATGATGCAGATTATAGATGCTCAGAATGTCATGGATCTGGTGGCACAGGGGTAGAATTATGTCCACACTGTCATGGCACTGGTGTTATAACTAGAACACAACAATCAGGATTTGGAATTATACAGCATCAATCACCATGTCCATATTGTGGCGGCACTGGAAAAACAATAAAGAATAAATGTTCTAAATGCAACGGCACTGGTATTATAAGAGGCAAAAAGAAATGTAAGATTGAATTTAGACCTGGAGTAGAAAATGGTGATTATAAAGTTTATCAAGGATACGGTAATGAAGGTAAAGATTCAAGAACACAAAATGGAAATCTAATAGCAGTTCCTGTTTATAATATTGATGAAACAAAATATAAGATAACAGATAGAGCTGTTTATGAATTGATTGAAGTTTCATATTATGACTGCATATTAGGAGCTGAAATAAAACATAAATTACCAAATGGAAAAGAAGTAACTGTTAAGATTCCTGAATATTCTAAAGATGGTACACAGATTGTATTGAAAGGTGAAGGAATTAAATTACAAAATAATTATGGATATGGCAATTACATATTTATTATAAAGCCTAAGATGCCAACATATATTAAAGCAGAAGAAAAGGAATTACTTAAAAAGATTAAAAATTTTAATAAATAATGATTAAGACAGATACTACTAAAGAATGTTGGAATCTATCATTTAGTGCTATACTTGCAGGATTTTGCATATCTATAGGTTGTATAGTTAATCTTATGGTAGGTGGTGGAATTCCTGGTGCTATATTGTTTACGTTTGGACTTATAACAGTAGTTCATTATAAATATGCATTATATACAGGTACTGCTGGATTTGTTGAAAACATATCAGATATTGGAAACTTATTTTGGTTTATATTTTTCAATAACTTTTTAGGTTGTGCTATAACTGCGGCAATTGCGACATATGCTATACCTGAGTTAGTAGATAAATCAAATGCTATTGTTGAAGCAAGATCACAAGTAGATATTTGGCAAGCATTAATAAGAGGCATATTTTGTGGATATTTAATGACAACTGCTGTTAAATTTGCTCGAGAAAACAAATGGCTACCACTTTTATTTGCGGTCCCAGTATTCATATTAGCAGGATTTTATCATTCTATTGCTGATGCCTTTTATATATGTGCTGCTAATATTCATTCACCACAGATAGCATATAATTATTTAATGGTTATATTAGGAAATTTTATAGGGTGTAATTTATATAGATTAAAATTTTTAGAATAATATTAAAAATTGTCCAGAAATTTGAATATTTCTGGACTTTTTCTATATTATATTTGTAAATCAAACAAAAAATATAAAGTATGGGATATTCAATTAATTCAACATGGACTCGTCTCCATGAAAAAGATATCAATCGTCTCAATGAGATTATTGATGATGAATATTGCATTGAGCAAGAAATTGGTAGAAAACTTCATATTATGAAAGTTTTTGAAAATCTACTTGAAGAGGAGTTTAATCATTTGAGATTTGACATTATTGAATCATTTATGAAATCAACTAATTGGGAATGGTCATTCTATGAAAATGGAAAATCATTTTATAAGATTCCTGATAAGAATGATATGATTAAAATGATTAAACGAGAATTCTTTAACCATGCTTTATATGATATCATTGAACTTGGTAAGAAAGAATATACATGTACAACTGGTGGATTTGTATTCAATATGGGTATAACTGGTGAATATGCTTCTAAAAACAATTGTTATTTGAATATTTATTTTGATATTTCACATTTCACTAAATAAATTATGCAAAAGTATCCTTATTACAGTATTAATAAAGTGGAAGGCGGAATGATGACAAAACTTTTCAGAAACCGTCACTTTAATACACAAGAAGATGCAGTAATTGCTTTTAATAAGTGGAGAGAAAATCATCCAAATATTGAAGGACAATATATTATTCTACATTATACTACATATTACACATCAAGAATTTGTATGATTTTTGAAGGAAGCACAATAACATGGATTGATTAAATGAATAAACCAATTAAGATATATAATTATGATTAAAACTTGGAATGATTTTATTAATGTTAGAAATTGTGGTATTAATAATTGTGATGACGAATATCTGGACGAATATCATAATGTAATATTAGGTGGATTACCATTAAATGTTATTGATCCATATTTCCAAAGTAAAATTGTTGGTAAAATATTTGAAGTTATTGGAGAAATTTCATTTAGATGTCCATGCGGAGGCGCTAGAACAAATAAAATTGTAATTAAAAAATCAAAAACTTCATGTAAATCTATTACATATAAACATGATAATGCGCATGGATGGCGATTTTCTGCAAAATTTAAAACAGTAGATAATAAAACATTTACTGCATATGATCATGTTAATGAAATTTTTGACAAACATTCTAATGTGAATTTTACTATTAATGATGCATTTATTCTATTAAATGAAGTTTATGAAATGTATAAACCTGTAGATTTAAATTCTGAAATTAATAAATGAATAAGCCTATTAGAAATATACTTTGTTATTCTCATTATGATTTTGATAATATAATGAGAAATAATGGATGGATAGATAAACTTCCTGAAGGGGTTTCTGCAATATCAATATGTTCTCCAAATGAGGGTGATCTTGCAGAACATTGGTTTAAGAATGATTGGAACACTGTCGGGGAAGATCATAATCCAAGAGTATATAATCTCGATATTGATGATATTAACCCATTTTGGTTTAAAAATCAAGAAAGTAAATGCTATGATGATTCTTTGGAATTATATAATGAAGGTAAAGTAAAACAATCAAATATTTATTTTAGTCATATCTATATTACCGGATTAAATAACGAATGTATAGATATTCTTCATGCATTAGATTATGAAGAGGCATTTAAATTGGTAGATTGGATTAATTGGAGACTTAAATATGATGATACTATTTATATTCACTGTGCTGTTGGTGCAAGTAGAAGTCAGGGTGTTGTAAGATATATTGTTGATACTTATGGGAATGATTATGATATTAGATTGAATCCAAGCAATCCTAATAATACATATAATCCACATGTGTTGATAATGTTAAAGCGTGCATATATGAATAGCGATTTTTATTCTTGTATATATCAAGATGATGAATATAATTATTTGAATCACGCAGAACCAATGAAATTTGATGATAACATTAAATTAAATTTATTATGAAACCAAATTTTATAAAATATTCCATATATAATCATGCTGGTCATACTTTTACTGGTAATGCAACAGAATTTGCTTATTATTGGGTAAATAGAAATAATGAATATATTTCAAAAGAATGGTGTATAAAACAAATAAAAAGATCAAAATCTAGAAATAGTAGAAGATATAAATCAAAATATGAAATTTGATTAAAATATTAAACTAAATATTTTATGAGTAACGAACAGTATTTTTATAAGATTCTTCAGGATTATGGAAAATATCTTGAAAGATGTGAAGAAGATGGTAATGAAGCTATGGATTTGATTAGTTTCGGATGTCTTGGTTATGATATTGGAGATGATGATATCTTATGTGATGAATTCATTAAATGGACTAAAAATCATAAATAATGTACGAAGATACTAATTATATATATTATCATATTTTTGATGAACCTGAATTTAAAGTTGAAATAAAAGACAAGAAATCTTCTCCTAAAGATTATGGAATGAAACTATTAAATAAAAGAAGAAAGAAATGAAAAAAATTATAGTAATATTTTTAATGTGCATATGTCTATCATCTTGCGATTGGATGGATGATAAGACAGGCAAGTGTAAAGTTAATTATTCTATTGTTTATCCTGATACGACAATAACATATGATTCTATATTTTATTATAGATGGGCTGCAGAACATTGGAATACACATGTTCCATTTACATCATCTTATAAAGGATCTAATTATATTAGATTAGGAATGAATGAATTTGTTCATACCACATGTCCTATTCGTATTAATTCATATAAGATACTAACAAAGAATATAGATGAATAACGATTTAGAAGAACTTAAGACTACATATAAAGTCTTAAAGAAAATTATGGGAGAAAATCATATGACAAAAGATACTGCTTTTGTTAGGGTTCTTAATTATATATCTAATAAAATTTGTGATGAGATAGTATGACTGTACAAGAAATTAAAAATTTTATTATCAATATTAAAGCTGCATCAATAGTTAATTCTTTTTTGTTTGATTACCTTGATGAACATGGTAAATTAGATGATATTAAAGAAGAATTATATGAAGATGATTATGATGATATACATGTCATTGGATATACATGTGATGTTAATATTATTAAAGTATTTGTTATCTACGCATGTGAATGTACAGATACCGGTTTGATGTTTGAAGAATTTAGTATTGAATTAGATGACTTTATAAATTATCTTAAGAAAAACTAAGTATATAATTTATTAATGAAATTATTTATATAATATTTGAATTTTTCGTAAAATGTTCTATATTTAAATTAATCAAACAAATATATAGAATATGAATATAAAGTATCAAATTCAGATTAAGACCCGTAATTGTGATGGTAGTTCTCCAGTTATTACAAAGTCTATTTCGTTGGAAGATTTGATTAGGTTTTCAAATCTTGCATCAATTATCAATAAGAATTTCAAGGGTGATGTTTGGAATTGGTTCGGACAGAACAAAGGCCTCCCAAAGATGTGGGATGGTAACCAATATGTTCTATATACTTGTGGTATTGCTAATTGGATGAAGAAGGAGTTTGATTATAATGTAGAAGATTTTAATCTTATTAAAGAGTTCTATCTTCGTTTTACTCCAGACGGTTGTGATGGTATTGAGTGGATTAAGTTTTTTAAAGTAGAAGAACTTACTGATTTTTAATATGAAAGATTTAATTGCAGCATTAATTATTTTGAATGATGTTTTGAATAGACCAGATTCGAAATATCCTACAGCATGTGAGCATGATATGCTTTATGTATGTGACGTCAATTTCAATTTAGTTACAATTGATATGATTCACACATTATATAAGCTTGGTTTTATTCCTGGTTCTGATGAAGATGCAGATATTCTTATTAATTATAATGATGCTGGAGAATATGATGGTGAAATTGATTTTGAAACAATTGATCAGGAGACTTGGGATTCTATTAAAGAAGAATTAACAAATTGTTTTAGATCATATCGTTTTGGTAGTTGTTAAAAAATGTTAAAATTTTGATTTAATTTAAAAAAATTCTATATTATTATATAATCAAACAACAATGAAGAGAATTTTAGATATTCTTTGTGACCAAGTAATTGATATTGCATTAATTAATAAAGATGCGATTATATCGATTGAAAACGCAGATCTAAGAAATTATCCTAGTCGTTTTGTAGAACGTATTGAATCAGTTAAAAATTATTGTTTCAAATTATACGTTGATACTGATAACGGAAAGCTTAATTATTATGACATTAATGATCTGATGATTTATTTAATGCGAGCATTGGGTAATTATCGTAATTCATATCGTAAAAACAGTTATGCATATCGAGTTATGAATTCATTATTGGATATTGTTGAACAGTCGTTTATAGAAATCAATTCATAAAATGAAGAAGCTATTATTTACCACATTATTGTTTTTAACATCAGTTTTTGCATATTCTGTTGATTTGAATGGAACATATTTGACCGAAGATTATAACACCAAGTCAATTGATAATTTGATTAAAGTAACATATACATTCACTAATGATAGTCTATATATTGATGTATATCCTTCAGGGTGTGGTATTTCTGCAATGAGTTTAAAACAAACTTCAGATAATGATTATGATGCTGTGGAAACACTATATGATATTAATACTGGAGATATCCTAAAGAAGACAATATATCATCTATCATTTTTTCCTTGTGTTTGGGATAAAGATAGTTGGGCAGTGTATAGAGATGAAACTGTAATAGATATAATTAAAAAGATTGATTAATATGAAGAAGTTTGAGATTATTCGTGACATTTTTTCAATTGTAATGCGTTGTGGATTTAACGACGATAAACAGGATGCTATTAGCGAGTATACAAAAGATAAGCTGACTAATACAGTATATGTTAAGAAGATTGCATTGGTGGATTCTGTTACTAATGTAGATTCTATTGCAGTGACTGCTATGGAAAGTGATTTTTCAGATGCTTGTGATTCAGATCTTCGTATTGCATTTAATGATAAAAATATTGGAAAGAGAATTATTCTTTATGCCAATGAAGTAGAATATTCTGTATTGGTAATCATTTATGAGTACCTACGAAGAATGTTCGGTGCTAATAAAGATGAATTTGCATATAATTATGTTATGAATGCATGGGATATTCTTGAAAGTGAGGGAAAAACTGTTAATCTACCTAATAAAGAGTTGATGTATATTCTTAATAAATTTAAAGAGACATTTGTAGATAAATGAAAGATGAACGATTGATAACAGAGGATCTTCTTAAGTCAATAGGATTCGAAGATGTTACATTTGAATGGGAACGAGAATATTGGAATAAAATATTAGGTATTGATAATTATTGTACATTAAGATATTGTACATATAATGAAGATGGTTCAAACTGTGTTAAATTAGATTTTCAAAATGGCATTGTGAATAATGATGCTAATTGGGGATTACATATAGATAATAATGCTTGTGAATCTATTGGATCTGCTGATATATCTTATGTATGGCAATTTAATATGATGATGGAAATTTTAGGTTCGAAATTTAGAATTATATAATATGGGACGTTGGAGTATTAAAGAATTAGATAAGTCAAAGACTGAACAATCTATAGTTAATGAAGAAGCAAGATTGAAGCAGATTAAGGAATCTTATGCTAAGTTGGATAATGAATATGAAGCATATCGTGAAGAATCTAATAAGAAGCTTAATGATATGAAGGAACGACTTAGATCTTTAGAGAATTCTTATAGACAGGGTTCTGAATTTATTAGACAATGTAATATACATTTAAGAGAAGATTTTAACGATTAATAATATATAACAAATAAAAATATATAAGGAGAGAAAAACTATGAGTAAATTCAATTCCACAAAGAAGAGTACTGATTTGAAAAAGAATCAGATTAGTGTTGGTGAAATCGCAGGCCGCGTTACAAACGCTGCAGCTGCACAGTCAAACATCCAATTACTTCGTAGAGCAGTTCTTGCTAACTTGCTTTGGGAGAACATTGCATATATGGATGGTCAGAAGGTTGTAGATGAGATTGTTCGTCTTGTACCTATCTGTGATCCAAAGGATGTTGCAAATCTTACAATTGAGGCTCGTGTTATGCAGAAGCTTCGTCATACACCTTTGTTCCTTGCTGTTCAGATGTGTAAGCATGAAGAGACACGTCCTTATGTTAAGGATGTACTTCCAAAAATTATCACTCGTGCCGACATGTTAACAGACTTTATGGCACTTTATTGGATGGATGGTAAATGTCCTATCTGTAATGCTGCTAAGAAGGGTCTTGCTGAGGCATTCCATAACTTTAAGGAGTACCACTTTGCAAAGTATGACCGTGATGCTGAAATTAAGCTTCGTGATGTAATGTTCATGGTTCGTCCAAAGCCAACAACACAGCTTGAGGCAGTTCTTTATAAGAAGATTGCTGACCGTACACTTGAGACACCAGAGACTTGGGAGGTATTACTTTCAAATGCTCACACAAACGAAGAGAAATCTGCTGTTTGGGAGAAGCTTATCAATGAGGGTAAGATTGGTGGTAAGGCTATGCTTATGAACCTTCGTAACATGCAGACTGCTGGTGTACCACGTCCAGTTATTGAGAAGGGTCTTAAAGAGCTTAAGGGCGCAATGCTACTTCCACTTGACTTCTTAAAGGCAATGCGTATGTGTTCTGGTTTCGACCGCGAAATTGAGGATGCTATGCTTAAGACTTACGAGAATCTACCTAAGCTTCCAGGTAAGACATTGTTTATCGTAGACGTTTCAGGTTCTATGGGTTCAATCACAAGTTCAGGTTCAATATTCAGCCGTATGGACCAGGCTGCTGCGATGGCGATGCTTGCGGCTAACCAGTGTGAGGACTTCGAGCTTGTATGTACAGCTGGTGATGACTGGTCACGTACAGAGAGACATGAATACATTAAGTATCCTTCTAAGGGATTTAAGATGTTCCAGGACATCAATTCTATGTACCATAAGTTAGGCGGTGGTGGTATCTTTACATATCAGTGTATTGAGAAACTTCGTAAGCAACTTGGTGACAAGATTCATGATTATGCTCGTATAATCGTATTCTCAGACTCACAGGATATCGATGTATCACACGGTAGCACAAATAAGCCACGTCCATTTGGTAAGTACAACTACATTTGTGACGTATCTGCTCATACTCACGGTATTAACTATAAGGGTGTATGGACTGCTGAGATCTCAGGTTGGTCAGAGCACTTCTTAACTTATATCGCTGCATTTGAAGGTATTGAGAATCAGTTCGCTGATTTGAACTAATATACAATTTGGGAATATACTTTATAGTATGTTCCCAAGTTTCATTAATATAATGTTAATAATTTAAAAACTATATGAATATGGAAATGGCACAAATTATTTGGTTGATTATTTGCGGTGTTGTAATTATCGCTGGTTTTTGGCTTGGTTCTTATTACTTGAGTGAATGGAAGGATGCTTGTATTGATTATGCAAAGTATACTGCTAAGTCAGCAGTAAATTTGAAGAAGAAAAATGATGATAATTTGGTTGATACATATGAGTCAGAAATTGCTAAGAATTTGGTTCAGAAACAAATTTGCTTGCCAATTTGGTCTACAAGTTTTATTCTTGTTGTAGTATTTCTTGGAATTGTAGCATTCACATTATTTAAATAATTATGAATAAAATTGATATTGAAAACATTAATAAAGAATTAGCTAAGCGTAAAGCTGCTAATTATGAATGGAAAGATGGTGGCGAAATGACTAAGGACGATATTATGCTTCGCACCACGAATGAGTTAAATGAACTTGTTAAGGATTTTGAAACTAAAAAACAAAACAGTATTTCAGAAAATATTCATAAATTAGTTGATGATATATTCAAGAAGTATGCAGAAGATGTCGATTGTGTTGATAATATGATTCCATTATCATGTGCATATAGACCTGAATATAGACTTTATGGAGATACCGGTATTGAAGTATATAGTTCAGTAATGTTTAGCGATATAGATGGCTATAACGATAATCCACACGTTAAACCAATTGCTCGTAATTGGTGCGAAGAAGATGAACGTTGGCAAAGTTATGCTAATGATTTAGATAATTTGGTTGATGAAATATCTAAAACTAATGTTCCTTGTGCAGCAGAACATTGGAAAGATAATGGTGAAGTATTAAATGAATACTGGTATGGTGTTATTGCTATAACAAGAGATTATAAAATTGTAGGATTTGAAATGCGAGATGATGGTTTACCGCAAGATTCCAATAAATTGAATTATCCTTGCATAATGACTGTTTAAGAATTATTTATATAAATTTTGAATTAAAATAATTTTACAATCTATATTATATTGTAATTAGTTTTATTGAAGCCGGTTTCTTAATATATAGAAGCGACAGTCGGGCATTATTTTTTACTTAGGTAGAAAATATGTCCGATTTTTTTGTCTTATAAATATATCAAATTTAATTATGAACGAATCAAATATTCTTGATTATACACGCAATCTTTTCGGTAATAGCACAGGAGATTTTTATTCTTTTAGAAATAAGAATAAGCGTTCTAATATTACAATTGTAAAAAAATCTAATATTAGTATTGGTTTTACTAAAGAACAATTAAATAAGATTGTTGCTGCTGCAAATGGAAAAAGAATAAGTTTTATAATTGGTGATAATACATATTATTATTCTAAAGAAACTAGATTTGATGATGAATTAATATTTTTTTATGAAAGTTCATATGAATCGACATACATTTATCCATTACAAATGATTAGTTATATTAGAATATATGATAAATAAAAATATATAAATTTTAAATTATGGAAAATTTTAAAGAAATAATTAAATTTAATTGGGAAGAAAATATACATCCTTCACGAGCGAGAATTGGAACTATGTATTGTTTTAAATTATGTGAAATTTGGAAAAACTAAATATATTTAATTTAAGATTATGAGTAATGACGATTATGAAAGAGCTAAAAGATGGCATGAATTCTATTTTGGAAAAAATTATGATCCATATAAAAGAGGAGCATTATCAGATAAATCAAAATATTAATTATGGGATGGCATCAAAAATGTGAATATGCAAACAAATGCCCTTATGGGAGCAACACAGAACCTGGTACGTGTGGTTATACATCGTGCCGTAGAGAAACTATTTTGAATAACGTAAAAGATGGTAGTTTTACCTCTTTGGAAGTTCTTGAAAGTACTGGGCAAATCTCTAAAAAAGAGGCATATCGTTTATATAGAAAATATATAATATAATAGTGTATTAATATTATGACTTTAGATGAAGCTATTGAACATTGTTATGAAATAGTCAATAATAAATGTAAAAACTATGAATGTCGTATGGATCACAAACAGTTAGCAAAATGGTTGACTGAACTTAAAAAATATAGGGAAGCATTATAGCTTCCCTTATTTATTTACCCATTATTTCATTATATTTTTTTAGGTCTTCTTCATCAGCTTTATAATAAGGTTCCCAGATTTTCATTCGTATATCTTCAAGTTTTGCAAGTTCTGGTTGTATTTTCTTAATCTTATTTTTTAATTGTTCAATTTCATCAGATATCTTATTGAACTGTTCTCCATATTCTTGAGCTTTTTCTTCACCTTCTTTAAATTTGCCATCTGCATAAAGACCACCAACTTCTTCATCTTGGTCAATTTGTAATTGTCTATAATTACGTTTAGCATCTTTAAGATCCTGTTCGTAACCCCAAAGTTCATCTTCAAGTTTTTCTATCTTTTTATTGATATCTTTTTCTTGGTCTTTACATTTATTATATAACTGACGAACTTTTTCATGGTTCTTTTCATAAGTTTCCCATTTAAGTTTTTCAAGTTCAGGATCTGGATCATCTACCCAAAGAGTTACGATTTCACCAGTATCTTCATCAACGAAATCTTCATAATGGCCGTTTTTGCCATCTTTTTCTGATTCTAATATGTATTGTTTAAAATCTTTCATTATTAATGTGTTGATTTATTTTTAACATCAAAATAATCTTTCATATCCCAAATAAATTGATTAGTATCAATATTATAACCTTTCTTTTGAAGTTTTTCTATTTCTGTAAATATGTCATCAAATAATTTTTTAACATATTCACTATATTGAATATTAAGATTTTCCAATTGTGATAAATCACCTGCTATTTTACGAGCAATATCTTTTGTTATTGCTTTATCTAAATTCTTTTTAGATTCATTTAGTATTGTTATTAAATCTTTCATATTGACTATTTTATATTTATATATTAAAAATAATATTTTATACTAAATGAAAATTGAATATAATTTAATAATTTCTATATTATTAATGGAACAATAACAAACTTGAGAAACATGAACAATATTACAAAAACAGTTAAAGATGTACGAGAATTCTTTACAAAAGGAATGAAAAATATTTGGGGAACTTTGACTCCAGATGATCGTAAAGATAATGATGTTTATTGCCGTGACATACATGGTAATCTTTATAAGGTAATTGGATTTGAAGATGATAAAGAAAACAATAGAGGAATTATTAAAGTAGAACGTATATATGATTAAAGATTTTATTATTGCTTATATTAAAGCATACAAAGAAGTTAATGCAGAAAGACTTAAAGCAAAAGAATGCATTAATGATGCTAAGGAAATGAAAAAAACTTGGGAAGAAAAACAAGAAAAATTAAAAACAGTATTAAGATATCTTGGTGATTTATATTTGTCATTACCGAAAGAACCTCGTAAGAATTGCGTACAAGGTACTATTGATCTTTTCCAATATGGTATTGGTGTTCCTTATAATAATAGGAAAGATGGACTTATTAAGTTATATCAAGAAAATATAATTTATTATATTGATATATATCTTAAGTACGCTAAGAAAGATTATAAGAAAAACAATTATAATAAAGTTATTAAAGACTATGATGACTTAATTGAAAACGTCAAAAAACAACTAAAATTTTGGGATACATAATGAGTGCAAGAGAAAAGAAAATAACATTATATAGCAGAAATGGTATTAAGATTGAACGATACGATAATCTTTTAAAGAAAGGATATTTGTTTCATCATGGTAGTACTTCACAAGTTATTGAAAGAGTTTCAATTGAATCTAAAGGAAAAATTATTAGAACAGGAAAACGTGATTATTCAATTAAGAAAAAATCACCATTAGGATTCTATTACTTTACTCCTTCACATTATTCAAGAGTAGAATTTCAAACAGAAAAAAGTATATGTGCATCTTTTAAGACAATATCATTTCAACTTAATGATAAAAGATATTATTTTGAATATCCTACAAAATATAAAGATGTAGGAATAGGAATTGAAACTAGACCTTGGGATATTCTTCCAGGATATAAAGGAATATTTGATCATTTTATAACAGATCTTTATAAAGAATTAAATAAGTTCTTTGACCTTATTGAAGACAATAATAAAATACTTAAAGCTGATAATTTGCAAAGATTAAAAAACGAAACATATAGAGACATATTTGGTGATCCTAAAGGTCCATCTACAAATTATAATGACATTAAAATATTATCACATGGATTTGATTTAAAAGAATCATTTAGAAAAAGAAAAGAAAATTAATTATGATAACAGCAGATGAAGCATTAAAAATTTCCATATATAATCACATGGAAATTCTTGAAAGAAAAATAAAAGAAGCAGCAGAAAAAGGTCAAAGAAAAGTATCTTTAAAAGGTTGTATTAGAATATCATCAGAAGAAGAAAGAATATTACAAGATAATGGATTTAAGATAACAATTGGACATTGTGGAAAAGGTGGTGAATTTGATATTATAAATTGGTGAAATGATAAGTGGACATAGTACATATTGGCAAATAAAAGAAAGACCGTATCCATCAAAACGATATGTATTGATATTTGATAAATATCGTAATTATGATGGCAAGAATCCTTCTATAACTGAATATGATAGTTTAGATGAACTTCATGAAGAGACTAAACTATTGAATGAATATTATAAAGATACCCCACGTCCTGTTGTTGAAAAGAAAAGATATCATGCAGCAACATCATATAGTTTTTCTGGTGATGCTTATTTTTGGGGATATATTGTTTTGGATTTTGAAACACAAAAAATAATTGAATCTGGAAATGATGGCATCAATATTCATTATCAATCTGGATATAAGAAAATAAAAGGAAAGTCTATAAGTAACGATATAAAAGATTTCTTCTTCAGGAAAGATGACGAGATTCCAAAAGGTTATCGTTGGGACTATGGAGAATATGAAGGTTGGCTTCAATATAGATGGGGTGATGGCAAGAATGCTATAGGATATGCTGGTGAACCTAAAATAAAAAATAAGAATAAAGATATTGAAGAAGATTATGAGGGTAATTTTGAAGGTTATTTACCATGTACATTAGAAGAAGAATTATCAGTATCTGAATATAGAAACTCATTAGATAAAAAAGAAACAACATCTTCGATAGCTGATATGCTTGGAGAAGACAATCCATTACTTAAATTAAAATTTGATTAAGAATATGAGTAACTTATATGGATGTGGTAATTTTGAAACAACTGAAGGTGGCATAATAGCTATGATTTCAGTTTTAGCAATATTTTATTATATTCTAAATTATAATCCTACTTGGGAATTTGGTATTATACTTATACTTTGTTTTTGTTTAGGATTCCTTTGTGATTTATTTGGAGTTCTATTACATAATGTATTAATTTATATTTGGAAAACATTAAAAAAGATATTCAAATGACAAAGAAAGAATGGAAAGAAGTAACTAAGAAAATGATTGAATCTTTTCCTACGGATACTTTAGCAACTGGTAAATTAGAAGATAAAGTTATCGTTAAATTATTAATGAGATTTTATAAAGCTTTATGATTATATTATACATTATAATTTGTATTCTAACATTTTTTATTGGGTTCTTATTAGGAAGAAGAATACAGAAAAATTAGAAAAGAAGTTTTAGAACATTATTAATATGAAAAATACTGTACTTTGGCGACGACATATTCCTGATAGTATTTTTGAAGAGTGTATTTGGTGTGATGATGATCCAGAACTTTGGGAACATTCAGTTGATGGACAATTAGATATTTTATTTTGGAGTAAATTATAAGTATATTTGATAAGATACAATATGATACTTAGTATTGATTTTAGAACAGATATTCCAGCATTTTATTCTGACTGGTTAATTAATAGATTTAATGAAGGATTTGTAATGTTTAGAAATCCTGCTGCCCCTAATATGGTTCATAAGATCATATTAGACAATAAGCATATAGAAGGAATTATGTGGTGTTCAAAAGATTATCTTCCAATACTTCATGACTTAAAGAATATCACAGATAAATTTCCAAGTATATTTCATTACACAATAACAGGCTACGGAAAAGATATTGAACCTGGAGTACCAAGTTTTGAACAATCTATTTATACATTCAAAGAACTTTCTCAAAGATATGGAAAAGAAAAAGTAATATGGAGATTTGACCCTATCTTTTATTGTAAAGACTTTGAAGAAGTTCAGACACTTGAAAGATTTGAAAATATATGCAAAGAGTTACATAATTATACAGATAGAGTTGTAGTCAATTTTGTATCTCCTTATGAAAAAGTCAAAAGACATTTACCAGAGATGATTGAACTTAATAATATTCAAAAGAAAGTTCTTATAATGAATATGCTTGATATTTGCAATAGATATGATTTCAAATTACAGACATGTGGTAATGGTTTACAATTCAAAGATTTAGAAGGTGTTGAAGTTACAGGATGCCTCGATGAACATGCTTTGAATTTAATGGGAATCTATCCTAAGCAAAATAGAACAGAAATGGCATGGGGATGCTTATGTTATCCAAATACGTGCATAGGTGTTTATAATACTTGTCTTCATAAATGCAAATATTGTTATGCATCAGCAGATTTTGATAAATGTGATGAGAACTTTAAAATACATGATCCAAAGTCTCCATTATTGATTAGCAATATAAAACCAACTGATACAATAATTGAAATGAAGCCTAAATTATTAAATACAAATCAACTTAAATTGAATTTTTAAAATAATATTCTATTTTATATATTATAAACAAATAATGTATTATGAAGATATTTAATTTTAACAAATCAATTACTGTTTATTTATGTGTTAATAAGAATGGATCTATAGGATTGCATTCAATAGAACCAACTCGTGATGAGAACCGTGGAATGTGGATATCTAAAATGCCATTTTGTAATTCTCTTGCATATAACCAACTTGTAAGCTTGGTTGAGAAATCTAATTTGACTTGGAACAATGATCCAGAACCTATAACTTTAAATATATAGCATTTAATGTCTTTCTAATGCGGTTATATTGTTTTAATATATAATTTTATTATTTAAGATATATACCGCATTAGAAAGACATCTAGAACTATCTAGATGAAATATTTAATAGATATATAAATAAAATATTTTTACAATGATTTTAGAAGCTTACGATAAATTTGAATATAAATATGTAAAATTATCTACATCTATAAAATCTTCTGTAGATGATTTGAATTCTTATGGTAATGAAGGGTGGGAAATCGTTAAATTCTTTGAACCACGTAATGCTTTAGTTGGAGATACATTTGCTGCATTATTAAAACGTAAAATAACCAGAACAGAAGTATGAAATATCCAAAAGTAGGTGAAAAATTTTATTGGAAAAATCAAGATGGTGAAATTTTTGAAGATACTTGTTTAAAAATTGAAGCAGATGATATTCCTACATTAGAAACAATGTTCTTTATATTTTTAACAGAAAATGGAGGAGGTAGTTTTGTTTCTGAAAGCAATATAATAGATTCAAATTCTATTGAAGTTATAAATTTCAAAAAAGAACAATTAAAAAATAAACTTAAAGAAATTTCAGATTTAATTTCTCAAAAGGAAGTTAGAAAAATTCTAATGGCTAAATTAATTAATGAATATGGTTGGCTTGAAGCAGATAAAATTTTAGATATTTTAAGTAACTAAATAATAATTTTTTATATTATGAATAAGTCATTGTATTTTATTGAATGTACTGCAAAAGATGATATTGAATTTAAGAACGGCTGGACAGATACAATTAAGACTGTTTATAAAAAGGGTGATGTTGTTTATTTTAACCCTAAAGCATCGTCTAATGAAACATATGTAGGATACGGAAAAGATAATCCGTACTGTTATTGGAGTAATTCGCATATTCCTTTTACACGTCAGAAGAAGTTTGCTAAGAAATGGCAGATTAAAGAGTATGCAGATAAAAATGCAAGATGGATTGAACAAATTGGTCATTTCACGCCAGTTGTCAAAGAAATTAAATTAAAATATGTTGAAGAAGAGATATGATAGAATTATCTAATGATATGAAAAGTTATCTATTTCAAAGATTCCTTAGAAATAATGCAAATAAATATACACATTATTATAAGGAATGGATTGATAACATAACACAAGATCAATTAAGTTATTTTATATTAGAAAAGCAACGTCTTAACAAATGAAAGGCCCATCATTAGAACGACAATATAATATTATTCAGGAACAAATCAAGAAAAAGATTGATAATTATAATTCAAAATTCGATGTACAAGAATGTGATTATTTATATGGTCCACAATTTCCTGTTGGAATGGGTGTAGGACCTATTCGTTATAGTAGATGGGAATTATATAAATTTGATGAAGAAAAATTTCAAATTTGTAAGAATAAAAACCCGAAAGAACTTAATTGTAAAGAATGTCAATCTTGTGGATTATGGGATATTGATGGTCATTATAAAATTCCATGTTATAATATTATGAAAATAGGAATAGATTTATAATATATGAAAGCTATATTTCTTGATTTTGATGGGGTCATAACAATTCCACCAAAATGGCATCTTAATGCTAATAAGATTAAATATATAAAAAGGATTGTAGATGAAACAGGAGCTAAAATTATTGTTTCATCTTCTTGGCGTCGTGAAAATGTTAAAAAGACAATTAATGATATGATTGGTAAAACAAAACGATGTCCAAGAAATAAAATGCTTTATTGGCTTATTGATAATCTTTATGATGTTACATCTTGGTTTTCTGATAAGAAATATAATGGAACTGGTAGAGGTGGTGAAATACAATCATGGCTTGATAAACATCCAGAAGTTGATAATTATGTTATAATTGATGATGATAATGATATGCTTGACTCACAGTTATATCATTTTGTTCAAACTAATTATGAGGACGGTATTACAGAAACAGAAACAATAAGAGCTATTAAAGTACTTAATGGTAAATATTTTCAAAATCCAATGGCTCTTAATTTTGAATTACGATTCCAACATTTATTAAAATGTCATAATTTACCAAATAAGTGTGAAGAACTACAACAATATAATGATCTTTGTAAAGATTTAGATAATAGATATGAAGGAATATAATATCATATTCTTAGATATTGATGGTGTTATGAATAGTGTCCAATATGATTGTTGGAGACAAAATAAGAAATTGAATAGATTAAGATATGGTAGTATTGATACAAGAGAATGCTATAGAATGGCTAAATTCTGTGAAGACAATAATGTTAAGTTGGTCATATCGTCTTCTTGGAGAAATGGAAATTCTTGGGAACAGAATAATGAAGACTTTATAAGAGATGGTAATTGTTTAGGAGAATTTCACTTACATGGTTTAGAAATATTAGCACCTTATGTAGTTGGTGTTACTCCATATTCTAAAAGCAGGCATCGTGGTCAAGAAATTCAATATTTTATAGATATAACAAATGGAAAATATCCAGAATATCGTAAAATAATGAAAGAAGATTTTACTATATTAAATTATTGTATAGTAGATGATGATAATGATATGTTAGATATTCAGAAAAAGAATTTTGTACAGACTAATCCTTGGACTGGAATAACAAGAAAGAATTATCATAAAATAAAAGAAATACTTAAATTATGAACATAAAGAAAGAATATATTAGGTGTCTTAAAGATCCTGTTTATTTCTTTAATAAATATTGTAAGGTATATAATAAAGAAACCGGAGAATATGTTAATCTTAAAATAACACATAAGCAATATGAGAGATTTATTAAATTCAAGAATTCACAAAATTCTAGACAAACGAGACAAGCTAAACTATAATGTATGTTATGATTGTCCAAGTGAAGGATATGATATGTATCGTAGGGAGGAAGAAGAAAAGAATGATTGGAAAAGAAAGTATGAAGAACTTCAAGAAAAATTCAAAAATTTCTTTGATATTCCAAAACAGAATGAATTAGGAGAAAAGTTTCCATGGTCAGGATATATTGATATGAATGGAAAGATATATAAATGCAATTCTTGTGAACATGAATCTATTATACGACAGATTATCTTTAAGGAATATTTAGATGAATATTTTAAGGTACCTGCATCATTTTATGATCATAAACCACAAGGAACATTTCAAGAAGAATACTTTGCAATGAAGTATCTTGGATTTGCTAAGGTATCATCTTTTGAAAATGCTCCAACTAAAAAGATTCTGTTCTTTTATGATAAACTTACATGGAAACAATCTAATGAAATATATCCAACATAATAATGAAAACACCATTTGATAAAATATATGTATTAACTTTACCATCATTTAAAGATCGTTATACTTTCGTTGGTAATCAATTAAAAGATTTAAATATTGATTATCAATTTTTATGGGGAACAGATTTTGGTAATATTAATATGGATGCGTATGGATATAAAATACATTATCCATATTTATGTTTATACAGTAATTTATATACTGGTAAAGATTTTAGTTGTACAATTAATCATTATAATGCAGTATATCAAGCATATGAGTTTGGGTATGAAAAAATACTTATTATGGAAGATGATATATGTTTTTTAAAAAATAAAGAATTAATAGAAGCAATTTTTAATAGTATTCCTGATGATGCTGATTTTGTAACATATGATCCACGTTTTAGTAATTTTATAGAAGATTTTAAACAATTTAATAATGATTTAATAATTAATAAAGATAAATCATATTTTAAAGATATTGGACAATATAAATTAATGTTCGGTGGGATGTTATATGCTATAATGAACAGAACAACAATGAAATTATATTTAAATAATCAAAGAAAAAATATTTGGATGTCAGATGTTGTTCAAGGCATATTTAATAATGTTAAAATAAATAAATATGTATGTACAAAATGTATTTGTACAGATCAATTTAATATTAAGAATAATTTTAATGCTGGTAATTTAATATGGTATAAAAATAATTATAAAGATTTAAACATATCTAATTTTTATATACCATCAAATTATCATATATTTGAAAGAGATACAAAAACATATAAATAATTTAATGAAAATACCGTTTAACAAAATATATGTAATAACGTGTCCTTCTTTTAAAGAAAGATTTTTATTTGTAAATAATCAATTAAAAGATTTAGGTATATGTAATTATTCTTTTATTTGGGGTTCAGATTTAGGAAATTTTAAAAAGGATTCATTAGGGTATAAAATACAATGGCCTCAATTATGGGAATATGAGCATAATTGTACTGGTAGAGATTTTGGGTGCACATTATCACATTACGATGCAATATATCAAGCATATGAATTTGGATATGAAAAAATACTTATTATTGAAGATGATATATGCTTTATAAAAAATAAAGAATTATTAGAAGTAATTCTTAATAATATTCCAAGTGATGCAGATTTTGTTACATATGATCCTAGATTTTGGTTTGATATAGATTTTAATCAATTTCATAATGATATTAAAACATCAAATTATTATATAAAAGATAAATATAATTTTATGTTTGGAAGTATGATGTATGGAATAATGAATAGAAATTCAATGAATTTATATCTTAATAATCAAAGAAAAAATTTATTTATAGCAGATCATGTACAAGGATTTTTTTGCAATGTATCAGTAAATAAATATGTATGTACAAAATGCTTATGTACAGATCAATTTAATATTGAAAATAATTTTAATTATACAAAAAAGAATAAAGCATATAAGAATAATTATAAAGATAATGAAAACTTAAAAATTAGTGATTTTTATATTCCTGAAAAATATCAATCATTTTTACGTACATAATTGAATTTTTTAAATAATATACTATATTTATATTATAAAAATCAAATAAATATGATTACAATTAAAAAGCTTCATAAAAAATACGGTAAACGTAAAATTCAAGTTTTTGAAGATAAAAAAATGCTCGGCGAAATAACTGAATGCTGGCATTGGATTTCATTACCGAGAGAAAATCACGAAATTCTTCGAAAAGTTGCAATGGAGAATCTTTGGTGGTTGCTTCATTCAGACAACATTGGAGAAGATTATACTGAACTTGAAGCTTGGGAAGAAAAAATTGAACGTTGGGATAAGGGTCATTCTTATGGAGCTAATAATGAATCATTATTCTTTCCAGGAGAAAAGGATGTAGCATTAAATTCAATTAATAATAAGTAATATGACATTTCCAGAAATATTTGAACAGTTTAAGAATCATATTTTTATCAGACGTGAAAGCTGGGAAAATAATGTATTTATTCAATTAAGACATACAACATTATTAATTCGTCTTGTAAAGTATGAAATTAGAAAATCACCAGAAACATTGGATAATGATATAAGATTATCTGCTGAAGATCTGATTGCTGATGATTGGATTGATATTAATATAGAAGATTTCATGTCAAAGAAACCATCAAAACCAAAAACATTATGGGAATATATAGATACTTTAGATAACGGATCTGACAAATGGCGTGAAGCTATAGATCTTGGTGTTAAATATCATAAAGATGGTAAGAACCCTGACGAATATCTTGAAGAAATTATTAATAAGGTTGAACATTCTAAAAATTAATTAATATGACTGTTAAAAACAATAATGGAGAAATTTTAAATTGTGAAATTAATTTAGGTAGTATTCACGTTTGGAATGAAAATAATGATTATCGATTAGATATTGATTCTGGTGAATTTGAAGAAGAATTTGAAATAATAGATGAATAAATAAATGTTCTATTCACTGAGCTATGGAACCGCAATAAAAATTCAGTAAATAAAAACATTTATTAACAATATGGAATTGTTAAAATTTCATTAAAACAAACAATTATGGGAAAGCAAAAAAGAAGTGAGAACACTTATCAGAAGATTAACACAATCTTCATGCGTGATGCAAAGAATGTAATTATGCCGTATGAGCCATTTGTTGAGCCAGAATTTGAATACTTACGTGGTCTTAAGTGGCGTGGCGAATGCAAAATTGATGGAACTAATATGCGTATTGAAGTTACTAAGGAAATTGTTCCTTCAGAAACAAGTGTTGTGCCTGAAGTTGCAGGTGTAAAGTTTAATGTACGTTATGCAGGTAAGACTGATAATGCACAGATTCCACCAAAGTTGCTTAAATTCATGGAAGAGAATTATCCTAAGGAGAAAGTATTGGCTTCTCTTGGACTTAAGGATTTTATTCCCGTTGAAGAGTGGGAAACAGACCACAACTGGTTAGAGTATGACCAAATTCCTAATATCTATACTATCTATGGTGAGGGCTATGGAGCAGGTATTCAGAAGGCTGGTGGTAACTATATTAAAAATGGTGTAGGATTTATTGTATTTGATGTTAAGGTAAATGATATCTATCTTAAGACTGATGCTCGTGATGAGATCGCAACAAAGCTTGGTGCTCCTATTGTTCCATTGATGGGTTACTTTACTCTTGATGAGGCAATTGATTTTGTTCGTAAGGGATTTAAGACTAGTCTTTGGGATAATAAGGATTTCATTGAGGAAGGTCTTGTACTTCGTACTGACTTGGGCCTTCGTAACCGTATGGGCAAACGTTTGATTGTAAAAGTCAAGTATGAGGATTTCCAAAAGTATCGTGCAGTTTATGGTACTGATGGGCCTGTAGAACAAGAAAAGAACAAAAATTATGAAAAATAAAAGTCAGCCAGGGAGACTATAAAATTATTCTCTGATGAGACCTGGACGAAAATATATTCCCTCTGAATCCACTTGCTTGTGAAAGTAGGTGGATTTTTTATTAAATTTTTTGTTATTGTAAAAATAAATTACTATTTTAATATAATCAATGTTTTATTAATGTTGACAATAAAAATATTTTATTAGTAATTTATGAAGAAATTCAAATTATTTATTATGATTGTTTTATTCAGCTTAATGCTTGGATTTAGTTCATGCAACGGTTGTGGTAAAGCAACAGAGCCTCAACCACAGACAGATTCAATAGAGGTTGCTGCAGATTCAGTAGTTACAAATGCTGTAATTAATGTTGAAAATACAATTTCTTTGGATCGTCAATCAATGTATGTTAAATCAGGTGGCGATTATCGTTGGTTCGAAACTGAAATTCTTCTTCCTGAATTTATGGATGCAGAAAATGCAACTAGTGATCCTGTAATGGTTGTTAATATTTTCCAAAAGGTTATTGAAAGAGGAAACGGTTTTGATACTTATGTATATAAGTTCCAACACTTTAATGATGGTACAGTACTTACAGACTCTGTTGCTGGATTCTGGGTTGAAAATTGGCCTTTAGAAGATAAAGCAATTAAACTTAAGTATGCAGAAGCTTGGGATAAAATACAACAAGTTAATTTCCCAAAGCCACACTCAAAGCACGTTACTTTAAGAAATCCAATTGGTCCTATTGAAATTAATACACAATGGATCTTTGGTAATATTAAAGAACAAATTTGGGTAGATGCAGTTACTGGAGAATGCAAAAATTCTAATCCTGCATTCCCAGAAGAAAAAGGATTTAAAATGCCATTAGGCGAGTGGCCATAATTTATGACCATAATTTTTTTTAATTTTTTTTTATTAGTTTTTACGATTCCACTTGCTTGTGAAAGTAGGTGGATTTTTTATTTGAATTATTTTCTAGAAATTTGAATATAACAAGTTCATAAATTTCCTTGTGAAATTTTGAATAATATATAATTTTTTCTATATTATAAATATAAAAAATTAGTAACAATTAAAACTCAAAAATATGAACGATTATCGTACAATCACCCTTGTTTCTCGTAACATTAATTGTTCAACTATTACTGCAGATGAATTTATTGCTGCTATGTTTTCTGATTTTCTCGAGGCTGAGGAGAAATATAATGACCTTTATATTCCTGAGTGGGAAGCTGTCAAAGTTAGCAATTTCTTTAATCACATGGAATGGGCCCGTAAACGTGCTATTAATTTTGCTGAAAAGAAATGGAAGACTGAGAAGAAGCGTACTGCTTATGTTGAGTCTGAGGTTGAGAAAGCCCGCAAGAATTATAAGATGAGTGATTTCTATTATGATCTCTCGTTCTTCGATTTTGATGTAAATCCTGGAGAAATGGGTATCTCAGGTGATTGTTCTATTTCTTATAAGGAGCTAACTCCAATTAAACTCCTCCGTTGCTTCGAGTCAGTTAAGAATAATAAGTATTTTAAAAAGGCAACTGGTTGGAAGTTTACTTATAAGGCCGATAATAATTCATATCGTACAGCATTCCGTCCACATATTGAACTGATTACTGATACTGAGACTGCTGCTCAGATGCAGAAGGATGCTGAGAATCTGACTGAATCTGTTCGTAAGTTCTATGAGGGATGTACTTACTGGGGAGACTAATAAATCTCACTATTATTTAAAAACTATTAAAAACAAGTAATATGAAAATTATAGCAGACATTTACGGTTCAAAACCATTAACAGATGAAGAAGTAATCAAGGTATTATCTGAAACTGGAGAAAAACTTGTTATTTCAAATGGTAAGACTATTACACAGGTATCTTGGTCTCCAGATAATGATATTGAAATTCTTACTGTTAGAATTAAAGATATGTCTATTCAAAATTATCTTTTTACAAAGTTCAATGGTATTGAGACTATTAATTGGATTCGTCAGAAATCATATAAGGGTTGTAAATTCTATTACGGATATATTAAAGATTAAATATGGAACCAAAATTTATTATTGAATGTATTCATAAAGAATATTGGAATATTCCAATGTATTTAAAGAAGATAGGCCCAAAACCGTGGAATATCGAATGGACTAATGATCCTTATAAAGCAAAAATTTATGATACAATTCAAAGAGCTGAAAAAGAATCATTAAGAATGTCTGAATATGTAAAATATTGTTATGATCGTGGCTATAGTTCACATTGCTATGGGTGGGATTCAGAAAAACAAGTTAGTTTGGTAATGAAAAATGTACAAGGTAACGTTAGAAAAATAAAAATTGCATTTATTGATGAATAATAAAATTGAAACATATTTCGTTGATTATCCTTCTGCATTAAAACTAAAGAAAATTGGTTTTGACGTAGCTTGTGATTTATATTTTGAATGGTACCCTCATTATAATGGTGAACCAATTTCTTTTGATGAAGAATGCGAATTGAAAGATGAAGGAAAATCAAATTTAATAACATATAAAGAATTAGTACAGCGAATGTATAATACTAATTCTAAATTAAAGTATTCTAAAAACTGTTCATGTCCAGAAATCTATAAAGTTACAGATTGGATTTTGGAAAACTATAACATATTTATTGATGCTAAACCATATTGGTGTGAAGATGGAATTATGTGGTTATTCGAAGCATATTATCTTATGGATACACATTGGAAACCTATTAAAAGTATAACTGCTAAAACTTCAAAAATTCATGCATTAGCAGACGGTATTGAATATGTCTTGAATTTGATTGTAACAAATAAAATAAAAAAAGGGAATCATTAATGATTCCCTTTTTTGAATAAAAAAAAGAAGTACTTAATAAAAGTACTTCTAAAAAATAAAATTTTTAATAATTAGTTATAAAAGGTAATTTTTTAATATTATGTTCTTTAATATAAGTTACAAATTTATCATATCGTGCAAGATCATCAATATTATAATTAGGATATGAAGATATTAACAAATAAACTCCTTTATATAATCCTTCATGATTAATATCTTTATTATATTCATTAAATGTATCCAATACTTCTTTACGTGATCGTCCATATATATAATTTTCAGGTCCTAACAATAATGGTGTCTTAATTACTGTATACCATACTTCTCCAATATGATCAATCATACTATCTATTTCATTTCTTTGTTTTTCTTTACTTTCTGCCATTTGTTGCATAGAACGTTTGAATTCATCTAATGTATATAATGAATTACATTTTTTATCATCAATACCCATACGATCTGCCATTCCTTTTGTTAATACATGTGTATTATGCATATTAGAAAATGTCTTATCTTCAATAGATTTTTCTAAATTCTTATAATTTTCTTCTGTTAAGATATAAGGATATCCTTCATAAGTATCATTTAATTTCAATTCATTATATAATGCAACAGTATCCACGTGTTGATATCTGTATTCATTAATATCATATACTAAGTCTGCATAATTATTTAATGCAAATAATGCTTCCTTTGCTTCTAAATAAGAATTTGCATATATAATAACTCTTTCATTAAATTTATCTTTCTTATAAAATATATATAATGTACTCATATTATTCTATGTTATATTTTTGTTTATATTTTTCTACTTCCTTTAATAATTCATTTATTAAGTTTAATGGCATCTTAACATGATCTAAAGATATTGAATACCCTGCATCTGTATATATAGGAGAAGTTGAAACGTTATATCCTCCAATGCCTTCATTATTCATTTCATATTCAAATCTAAGATAAGGAACAATATAATTAAGAATATCTTTATATAGAAAATAATCAGAATTATCACTTTCATTTCTTGCTTTTTCCAATTCTGTTTCAAGTTCTTTAATTCTTTTTTCTAATTCATTTTCCTTTTGAATATGGCTTTTAATAATGTCTTTTATTAATATTCCAGTATCTTCCATATTTAATAATCAAATATAGATTTCAAATTTAATTTAATTGAATCATTTACATCAAAATATTCATATTTTTGTGATGTTGAAAATAATTTATTTTTGTTAAATATCTTATTATTATCTGAATCAACATAATAAATGCCTGCATCCTTTAATGATCCTAATTCTAATTTATTATGAGTATTATAATCTGCACTCATTATTTGTCTTTCAATAAAATTGGCGTCATCATTAGACATTGGAAAATTATCGATAGATAACTTATATCCATCTGCATCTACACTTATATGTATATAATTCCTCATCTGTACGAATAATTCATACATACGATTATACATTGGTGTTGATGTTGATTTTATTCTTGACTTTAATTGCTTAATTTCATTTTCTAACTCGTTTTCCTTTTTTAAATGCTGTCTAACAAAATCTTTAAATAAAACACCTTTACTTTCAATCTTTTCGTTATCTTCTTTAAATATTTCCATTTTATCTTGTAAATATAAACTTAATGCTAAACCAAATAACCAATCATCATTATTTTCCATAGCTAATATAATATATTAAAATGGTACTTCCCCATCAGTAGATTCAAATAAATCGTTTTGTAAATTCTTTTCCTCTTTCTTATTTGATTCTTCATTTGTCTGTGTGAATATGTTATCCTTAAGCATATTAGTATTTTCTTGTTTTCTCATGAATCTATTATTAGATTCATCTAATTCTGAATACTCATAATATCCATAAGGCTTATGTATAACATTTGGAAGTTCAGATTTGACATCTTCAAGACGCCTCTTTTCTTTAATTTCAAATTCAACATCAATATCTTCAGTTTCATCAACTTCTTTCATATCATCAACTAATTCCTCAATAAAGAATGCTTGTGTTTCTTGTGATCCTCCATATATGTCATTAAGATCTGTTTTCTTTGTCCACAATAATTCAAATGGGACAATTCCAACGTTGCCATTCTTAGGACGTGACTGTAATATGATTATCTTCCAAAGATCTTTACTCAACTCAAATACTGTTTCAAGATATTCCTTATCTTCCACAATAAGATTTGGAATTGAATTTGCATATCCTACTGCATAATCAGCAAGATATTTATTTATTTCATTTTCATTTGTTGAACTATGAGCACGTGCCCAATTTTGTGAATCTTTAACGAATTTCAATACAGGAAAATCCAATCTTTTTCTTTTACGATTATATTCTATCTGTACAAATCTACGAATACGATTTAATTTTGTGTAATTGATTCTATTCTGTTTCTTATCAATACAATATTCAAATATGTCTTTTATAGTTTCACAATCATAAAATTTATAAAGTCCTATTACAATTGGTATGTTCTTTTCAAGAATTTCAATATCTGATGCATATATATTGTTCTCTTCTCTTTCAATCTTATATGAATCATCCTTAAATATTTCATATGATCCTTTAAGAAGTTCTTTATATGTATCTATATTTCCATCATTAAGATGATTAAGAAACTTAAATGTTTCTGCTGTATTATAATTATATCTATTATGACGACATAACTTTAAGAATTCTTCTACATCCTCCTGTTTTGCTTCATCTATTCTATCTTTATGATCTTTAACAATAACTTCATACCCATAATATTTCATTCCATTTGTAAGAACTTCTAATTGTTTTGAATACTCAGTATATCGTTCTTCAAATACTTTAAGCTTATATGTTGTTTCATCTATATAATATTTACAATCATTTTCATCATATTTAAGATATCTATTTGCAGACAATAAAGATTGAATCAATGGGTTATATTTTGATTCTTCATTATTACGTTCAAGCATATCATTACATGTATGAATCAAATCTCGTGCAAACATTAAATCCTTTTCAGAAAAACTTAAATCCAATGGTTGTGTATAATAATAGTTAATTGGAATTCCTGAAGAATCTTCCTTTTCCAAAAACAATTTAATATATAAGTCATTATTACGAAGACGATTCGCAAACTGTTCTATATCCTGAGCTATCCATGTTTCATTAAAATAAACAGAAAATCTGTATCTATCACAAATATCAACACCTACAGAAAGATATGTTGTACAGAATATAATATCATTTGTTCCTATAGATTTATCAATATTGATAGTATCCATAGTTTCTTCTCCGTAATTTGATTTTTTATAATAGAACGCTTTTAATTCTTTTCCACTTCTGAATTCATTAAGATATTGTTGAATAAGTCCTGTAACCTGTTCAAAATAAAGATTTCCTTTATTTGTTGGAAACAATATTTTCTTTCCATCTATAATGTCATGTGCCATTGACTTACACATTTCAATAAGCTTTTCAGTATTTGTTGGAACCATATCTATTTCAAATTCCTTGTTACGAAAATCTTCTTTAATTACTTTAATATGCTTAATGTTTGGAAAGAATAACATTTCTCCAGTTGGTGTTCCTGTCATCATAATGATTTTAGCTTTACAGTTTGCCAATCTCTGAATAGTTGGTGACATAACATCCCTATATGAACTTGTGAATAATAAATGTGATTCGTCAATAACAATATATTCAAATCCTGCCTGGTCTAATTCATAAACATTTAATCTTGAAAATTTATCAATAGTCATTGACATATTTCTATCTCCAAGAATTTCATCCAAGTTTGGTCTTTTATTTCCATAAAAATATAACCAATCAGATGTCTTTTCATCAGCTTCAACTTTTGCTTTAATTGTTGATGTAAACGGCAATATCAATAATGTTTTTGATTTAAGACTTTTAATCATTTCAGTCTTTCCATATCCTGCACCAGCTTCAAGCAAAGTTATATGAGAAAGATTAGCTATTATATCTTCTTTAATATCGGAAAGATATTGATTATTCTTTATAGTTAATCTTACTTGTGATGAATGATCATTTAATATTTTAGTTGGATCTAATGCTGCATTATCTTCATTTTGTATTTCTTTTTCTAAATTTTGTAATTCATTTGAATATACATTTTCTGCTTTAACAGATAATTTAAATCCATGATATTTATTTAATTCTTTAATAGCCCAAATAGATATTGGCTTATTATGAATTGAAGCAGTCTTAACGTCTCCAGCCAACTCACGTCTTGATGTTCCTTCACAAATTTCAATCATTATTTGTAAAGCTTTATCATATCCATAAATAGATGTCAACGTATTAGCAAGTTGCCAACGTTGTGCGTGCTTATAGTGTTTCTTTCCCTTTTCCTTTGAAAGATCTCTATCATTAATACCTGAGATATTAGATATGTCTACTTTTTCTTCTTCAGTTGTTTCGGTATTAAACCATTCTAACTTATGAAATATATCTTTAAGGTCAGGATGCGATATCCAATCAATACTTGTTACTCCACTATGAAATGCTGATTCAAAATTAACATCCAATCTTAAATCCCTAAAATTTGTACTTAATAATGCATTATTATCTGAAGATATGAAAATACCTTGTTGAGGCTTACACATAGCCATATCCATGTATTTTAATATATCTTCCTTTTCATATCCAAATTTCTTTGCATATTTCATAAGCACAATGTATATATATGAATACTTATGTCTAAAATTACATATATATTCAATACGCCTACTATTCGTATCAATTGATATTGGTGTAATCTTTGTCCAAACGTGACAAGATTTTCCTGATGCAGATATACAGCATCCTAAAAACCAATGATATTGTTTTAATTCATCAAAAAGTATCTGCTTAATATTTCGAGCAAGAGCTTCATCCTTAATATCAATATCTATAATCTGAAGTCCATTCCAAATATTATAAGACATATCTCCTATAGGACGCTGATTTGATGAAGTTGAATAAACAACTTTTCTTTGAATTTTTTCAGTATTCCTATAAGATGGATCTTTCATTAAATTATAAATATCACCCCAGTTCCATATTATACCTGTCTTTTCGTAAATTGTATTTACAACAAGTGTTTCTATGAACTGTAATTGATCTGAAAAGAAATCCTCTTGTTCTGTATCTGAGCATTCAATATAATTATAAGAACTATATTGTGATCCTAAATCATTTGAAGTCACCTCGTTTAATTCATTAAATTCGTTTGATATCTGACTAAATGATTTAAGAATATCTGTTAATGATTTGTCTTTACTATTATATTGATTGTTTAATTTTTTTAAATAATTACCTAACTCACTATTAAAAATTTCTGCCATTTACATATATTGGTAGATATATTTTTGTAAAAAATAGTTACTAAATGAAAAATATTTAACATGTTCTTAACTTAAATTATAAGGAATTTTCATTATAATATACTAAAATTTTATTTTTAATTAACTTATAAAATACAAGGATATATAGTATATATGGAAAATTGTGTTCAAACAATAAATGGAACAACAGCTACAAATACTGTTGGAATGGAAGAATTTTTAAAACAGAAAGCACAGCTTGAAGATCAAATAGATTATCAGTTTATACAAAGAATCATTCAAGAAATAACCCAGTCATGTGCTTTACCATTACCATTACCAGCATCAGCAATACCTCCATTGATTTACCAGGCTGCACAAAAGTTTTGGGAAGACTACGATTTTGCGGTAGAAGAACGTTTTTATTGCATTAAGAATTCTGATTTTTGTAGATGCGGTCCTAATAATGTATTGACACTTCCACAACGTATCATATCTGTATTTGGTGTATATAAGACTTTAGATAGTTTTAATTACGGAGTAATGGGAGACTTCTCATTAGAACGTATGGTACTTAATAATTCAGCATTGGCTTCTGGTGCAGGTGGTACTTTATCTGATGTATTCGGTTCAGGTACAGGATATAACTTAACAGATGTAATGAGTGCATTATATGAAGTACAGACTTATAAAGCAATGTTTGACGCACCAGTCACATTTAATTTCAATCCATATTCACATAAGCTTGTAATACTTGGTAATCTTGAATATTCAGATCTTGTGATTCAATGTTATTTAAGATGCAAAATACAAGATCTTTATCAATTATATTATTTCTTTAGATATTGCGTATGTCTTGGAATGCGTGGTTTAGCAACTATAATTGGTTCATATGATTTTAAAATGCCAGGTGGCGTAACAATCAATTATCAAAGATTCCATGATATGGCTGTAGAAGAAATGGATAAGATTGATGAATGGATAAGAACTCAACATGCAGCTGACTACTTCTTTAATAGTAATACTGTATAAGTTAAAAACATATTTAATTTTATGAAACATATAAACAACTTCATATTAGAAAAACTAATCATAAATAAGAATACCAAAATAGATAAGTATCATTATCATCCTAAAGATAAAGATGAATTAAAAGAACTAGTGGATAAACTTATTGAAGAACGTGGAAACGAAGCAGACCTTAATGATATAGATACATCAAAAATAACTGATATGTCATATTTATTTTCTGATTCTAAATTTAATGGAGATATATCCGAATGGGATGTAAGTAATGTTACTAAGATTAAAGGTATGTTCTTTAAATCTAAGTTTACAAGTGAAAATAGTGACATTTCTAAATGGGATGTAAGTAATGTAACTAGTATGTTGGGAATGTTTGCTGATTCTGAATTTAATGGAGATATATCTAATTGGAATGTAAGTAATGTCAGTGAAATGAATTATATGTTTTTAGAATCTGAATTTACAGGTGAAAATGGAGATATATCAAAATGGGATGTAAGTAATGTTACAGATATGGAGGGGATGTTTAGAAAATCTAAATTTAATGGTGACATATCAAAATGGGATGTAAGCAAGGTAAGAGATATGTATAATATGTTTGATAATTCTCCTTTGGAAAAAAATCCACCTAAATGGTATATAAAATGGTCAGTAAATTGATAAAAATATTTATATAGAGGAAATGACAATATTTGATTATATAGATAAATATGTACAATCTAAAAATACATCAATAAGTAACGATAAAGATTCAATATTATCAGAAATGCTTTCACCAGATGAAAAACGTCTATATGATTATATAATGGAAAGTGATAGGCAAAGACTAATAAAATATTCTTAAATTTTTAAATATGGATATTAAGCAAAAAATATCATATAAGCATGATTATTTAGAATCATATAATATCATAGGCAATAATAAATATGACTATGCTAAACATGGTATACTTACAAAATCTTTGCCTAAAGTATTATTTAAAGGTAATTCTATATTCGTTACTTTTTTGCAATTAATAGATCTTAGACTTATAATGATGTTCAAATACATTGATAGATTAAAAAGGTTCAAATATATTACATGGTATGAATAATGAAAAAACTTTTAATGATTTTAATATTTACATTAATATTGGCATGTACACCTAAGACCATTATTACTGGCCCTACACAAATTGATGGTACAATGTCAAACATTGGAACATTTTATTATCAACAGCATCAAATGGATTCTATGTGTATAGCAGATACATTACCTGGATTAAATGCTTGGCAATACATAGAACAAGCTGATTATGAAACAGGTAATCATATACATATTTATTTCTTTATTAAACAGGATACTATAAATAATAAAGAATTAATGTATAGAGCATTATTAAAAGATAGTATATATAAAGTAACAAAAAGATTAACTAAATAATAATTATGGTATATGGATTCGTTGCTTCAAAAATAGATGGAACTGAACATGAATTTAAAGTAGATGAAAAAATGAAAATGCCAGTTTCATATTCATATAAAAACAATTTGCCTGATATTTTAAATCAAGGTTCTAATCCAATATGTGTTCCTTGTGCTATATCTGCTTTTATTAACTGGAGTATTAATGTTGATAATAATTATGATACAAAAACAGATCATAATGTTGATGTTAAATCAATATATAACTCAAGAACAACTCCAGGAAATACTGGTATGACATTTAAAGATGCATTTAAATTTATTCGTAATAATGGTGTAAAGACAAATATTGGAAATTATAATATTGATGAATATTTTAGATTAGGTTCAATAATTCAACTTAAGCAAGCATTAATATGTAACGGCCCATGCTTAGGAGCATTACCTGTTTATAATGATATAAGAAACGATTTCTGGTATGAAAGACCTGGTGATTCTTTTTTAGGCGGTCATGCTATTGCAATTGTTGGATATAATCAAAAGGGATTTTTAATTAGAAATTCTTGGGGTAAACGTTGGGGAGACAAAGGATATACATTATTAGAATATGATGAATTCGAAAGTTTTTATGAGATATGGTCTGTTATCTAAATAAAAATTATTCTATAATAACTACAAACAAATTCCATTAAATAATATATTTTTATATATATCACAAATAAATATAAAAATGTTATTTAATGGAATTTGTTGACAATACTGGACATATATTTTCTCTTCCTTCTTTTAATGAAAAACCAATTGGTTATGAATTTGAAGAAAACGATTATGTTTTTTGGATGAATGATCAATCATTATATAGATTATCAATTAACAATTATTATATTAAAGTCGTATATGCTTTATACCAAACTAATAATTTAGATAACTGTGATGTAGAAATATATTTTAATAATTCTAATGTATATAGTCTTGTATCACCAATAAAGATACAGGAATATATATCTAGTCTTGATGATATTAACGAAATAGTTGATATTGATTCAGTTTTAGAAGCATCATTATCTAAAATAACTAATGAAGATATATATGCAATATATACAACAGAAAATATAGGAGGCAATGATATAGATTATTGTATAATTCCTATTTATGTCGTTGCGACTTCAAATTCTGAAGGATCATGGCTATCTAATTTAATGATCCATATAAATGACAATAATAATGAAACTTGGTGTCCTATAACATTTGGCGGAGTATTTGTAGATGAATACGAAGAATTAATAATCAATGGACAAAACATGGGTATTAATCTTCCTAAAGACATTATAAAAGCAGTATATTCTGAAAGTTTTTATAATGATGAATATAATGTAGAAACATATAATAGAAAGCTTAAAGAATATTTGCTTAATTATATGGGAATACATGGTGAATTAGGAAACTATAATTCTGCTATTAAAGCATTAAATTGGTTTGAATATGGAGATAGAATATCAATATCAAAATTATTAAAAACAGATAATGAAGTTCAATCACAATATATAAGAGATTATTTTAATATTAAGAATGATGTTTTAAAATCATTTTATAAATTCAAATTAGATTCTTTAATATCATTAACATTAATGATTAATAAAGAATTAGAAGAAACATATCCTATTGATTTTTCTACAGGTTGGCTTATGGGTGAAAGCAAACCAAAGTTATTGGATCTTTTAGATTTCTATGAAAAAATCAAAATAGGAAACCATGATATGCCTATTGATGATGATGTAGAAAAATATTTCTATTGGAAACCTTATTTTGATTTCTCATTTAATGAATTAGGACTTAAACTTGCATGTCTTAAATATTATTATAAGAAATATTTTTTACCTATTCATCTTAATGTTCATACTGTTTCATTAGGCCAACGTGTATTTGCAAATGATATAAAATGGAGTAATTACACGCAATCAAACTGTGCATTGCCAATTGCATATACATATAAAAATGAAAATGAAGTAGAATTCTTAGGAAATAATTTACATTATTTTACAAAACAAATACATTATATAGATGATAATTTTAATGAATTTGATCAAATATATATAAACAAGAATAATAATACAGTATTCTATGAATTAAATGATACTTGCGTAAATATACCTATAAGATTCAAATCTAATAAATTATATAATTGCATCTTAATTTTAGAACGTCAAAACTATAAGAATATTGAATTTATACATTATATTGAAAGCCCTATAAAAATTAAGCTTCATATTGATAAAGAAAATCATACTTATACAACATCAGTATCTGAAATTAATATTTATAAGAATTTTGAATTGTTAAATCTTAACAATATGAAATTCGCATATATCTATGGTAGTGAAAATCTTTATTCAGAATACTTTAACGGATTCAATAATATGATAGATGATGCTTATAAAATAGTATTAGGTATAAATGATATTGATTATGAATCTGATATTATAGATATTGAAAAAACTATCAAAATCAAAATTAAATGTGAAATTGATAAGTTTGATAATATTGTAATTGATAATAATTATGTAGATGATGAAATATATTTGGATAATTGCTGTGATGTTCTTTTAGAAAAACATTTCTCATTCTATAATGAAGATGATAATTATAAAAACTTTATATTATATCCAAAAAAGATTAATGTTAAAAATTTCATAGAAACAAATTTATTTGAATTTTGGATTAATTCAAATTATGCATTAAAATTATGTGTAAATGGCAGATGGTATGAATATTCATTTAAAACTGCTATTACCAAACCAGTTATTGATTTTGGTAGATTAAAATATAAATATTATTTAAATAATGTAAAGAGTTTAGTTAATAATGTTATTCCTGAAGATGATTATGATCATTATTTATTGATGCTTAGTAATAAAGATGAAACTAATACTATTGATAGTGATGTAGAAATGGAAGATGATTATGATTGGGAAGACTTATATACTAAACTTAATTTAGATGATAATTATAGTTTAATAATTCCTGTTGATACAAATAATGAATTATATGATACTGCAATTGATTATGGAATGATAAGTTTCTTTAATCAGTTATCAGATATAACAAATGATAAAGTAGCATTTAATGCTTATATGCATAATCCTTCATTTATAGAAGTAAATCATATTAATTTTGATATTGATATATTTAAGATATTAAAATATAACTTGGAAAATAACTTACAATATATTGATGGCGAATTAATTAATGATCAATTCTATAGATATATAGAATATTATTCATATATTTATAATAATGACTATAGATTGAAAACATTCTTTAGTGATGAAGCAAATAACATATATGGATTAAAATGTTATATATTAGATAATGATAAGCATAAGAACGTATTTGTTCATTATGATTACAATAAAGAAGAATATTTTATATATGATACTAATAATGAACTAATTAAAAAGTGGGAAACAAATGAAAAATTATATTTGAAATATGAAATATATATACATAATGATTTAGTTGGTAAAAATATAAATATTATACAAACATCATTATCTAATTTAAAGCATACATTAATATGTGCTTATGGACAGAATATTTACATACTTAGAGAAACAGATGAAAACTCAAATAAGTATGTAATAATAAATGATGACTATACAGTAATAGAAGGAACTAATACTGAAGATAAAGTTATAAATAATGATGCTTATCCTTTATGGGGAGAATTCTTAATTAATCTTGAAAGTATTGAATTTGAATTTAGATATGAAAATAACTGTTATGTTACAAAAGATAAAGATGGAAACATTACAGGAACATATCCTATTTATGATAAATTATATTCAAATGAAGAACATATATATGGAAATTATGTATATAAGCCAAATATTACAAATAATTTAGGATATCTTAATCTTATACATTTATTTAGTATATATGACAGAAAGTATAAAGAAACTAATATGCTTAATTTTAATAAGAATATAGATGTTCGTGTAAATGGAATTAACTTTAAGCATATTAATAGAATATCTGAAAGAACAAATGCAAACATTTTAAATGAAGTATATTATTGTGATGAATTTAAGGTGTCAGGTCATTTATTCCATCAAATTATAGATTCAGATACTAGATTCCCTGATGCATACGGATTATATTGGGATCATTATTTTACTGATGAATCAAAAACAGAATATAGAATGAATGGCTTAATGCCTGGAAATAGATCATTAACATTATTAGAAACAAATAATGGTTGGTATATTTATAAAGATAATGATGAAGTACCTATTGAGGATGTAGAAGTTTCAACAAATGACGATGATCATACAGAATATTTATTTACAAATATTGAAGGATATTCATTTATAATTGAAAAAATAGATGATAATACTTATGTCCAATGGGATACTACAAAACGTAATCATTATAATGTTAATATAACAACTTCTCCTTATAGATATCTTTATATAAAGGAAGATCCAATAGGATATCAAAATTATGGGCTATATGTAAAGAGAATATTTGATTTTAATAAAGAACTTAATCAATGGACTGAATCTAATTTTGATATTGAAACAAATCCTTATGTAACTAATGAATATGATTACTATGAAGATATAGATAAACTTATACCATTAGGAACATGTGAATTTGCTAAATTAGAAGATTTTTATAATGCAAATTATATAGAAGTAACTAAATCGTTTGAAGGAGAACTTTTCTTAGATGGTGATGTATATAAGTGGACAGATCCTGAAATGTTTGAAGTCAATAATAATATGATTAACCATACATATAATTTGTTGTATTATATATATATCATGCGAAATGGTGAAAAGGAATTATTAGATACTGCTGCATTATATACTGAAAATTATGATTCTATATATGTTGAATTCTTCTATAATAAATTACACTTAATTAAGAATAAATATTATGAATTACCTGAATTCTTAGAATCTGTTCATGTAAATGCTGTTAAAGAAAAAGATGGAAGATATTATACATATGATAATGATGTTAAGAAAGAAGTAATAATTAATAAGCAAGGTGATGAATATTATCTTTCATGGAATGAATATACATATGCAAATCCTGTTAAGATATTAAAAACTACAAATATTCAAAGATATACAGATCACTGGGGTAATGAAATTAAGATACAAAATCCATCAGGATACTGGTATGATGTTGATAATAATGAAATCGTTCCTTTAGATAAATCATTAAATGAATTGGAGAGATATTGGTTTGTTGAAAATGAAATGGAATCTTATGGCAACACTATTGAAGAAATAGAAGAACAGTTATCTATATATAAAGAAAAACTTCAGAATGCTACTGAATATGGTCTTAATATGGATAATGCTATAGAATTAAGATATAGATATAAGAATTATCTTGTTAAGAACTTTACAGGATCAAAAGGATTATTTAGAACAGAATGGGAAGTAATTGAAAGCGAAGGTTCAAGAAATCCATCTGATTTATTTAATTTATGTGTATGCATAACAAGAGAAGATAATACTATTGAAGTTATTAATACTAATCATACTAATTTTGAATTGATTGGTAATGAAAAGGAAGTATTAATATATTTCAGATTAAAGACAAAAGATATTGATCTTGATGAAATAGATGAATTTATCGTGCATCCAAAAATTATGGCTATATCTGAATATAACGAAAGACTTAAGTATGATCCAAATGAAGCAACAGATTTAACAGTAGGAAATTTATTGAAAGTAAGAATCAATAATAAAGAATATACATATGGAGATAATAGTTCAGATTTTGTAATTAATTTATATAAAGAATTCTTTGAATGCAAATATAGATTATATGATTTATATAAGAATGATGAAAATACATTAAGTAAAAAACTTATATATTCAATTTGGGAATGCAACGATAATATTAAATTATCTAATGATGCTAAATATGATTTCTATTTAATGCATGATAATGAATATTGGTATGGTTTATATATATCAAGATTAACTTGTGATCAAATAAACAATAAAGATGTTCAAATTAAATATAATGATAAAACATTAAATTTGAATTATAATTATGTATTAAAATATGAAAGAAGCTCAAAAGAATTCTTAATAAATAGAATGGATTATAATTCAGCTAATGGAGTTAATCATTTTAATAACAATGAAATCATAGCAGCAAGAATGCTCAATAATGATAGACTCCCAATTAGAATGAATATATCAAGTAAATGGAAGATTACTTATGCATCATTAGGAATGAGTCTTTCAGAAGAATTTGAATCAGACGCAGAAACAACAATTATAAGTATGCCTATGAATGATAATAAATATCAACGTGGATATTATAATGCAACTATTAAATATTCATTAGATAGAGACTTACAGCATCAGTTTAAGAATACTGCTATATTCAGGGTTGAATAATTAATTTTATTTTTATTTAAATTGAAGATAACTATGAAAACAATTAAAGCATACATATTTGAGCATATAAAGACTCCTGATACTACAAAGGCATTCGTAATTATCAAACCAGGATTCTTAAGTCATGCTGATGAAATATATGATTATATAAAAGACAAAGGATTTGAATGTTATGATCATACAGAAACTATGAATCTTGGAGAAGGTCAATGCAAAGAACTTTATAAGATGCATAAAGATAAAGATTTCTATGACGATTTAGTCAAATATATGCAAGGTGATATTCAAGCATCTATATGGGGTTATGAAGGAGAAGATGATCCTATAGAAATAATGGATAAGATTAAAGATCATTTTAGAAATAAGTATGGTAAAGATGATATGAAAAATGTTATGCATAGTTCAGATTCATTAAGAAATGTCAAGAGAGAAGCAAATATAATATTCAATTAAAATGAGTGTATTAAGATATATTTTAGAAGCACAAGTTGCTCAACGTACTATATGGGCGAGTAAAGCAGAAGCATTTAAAATACAAGATGCTTTAAAGACAACATTCAATCAATTACAGAATGAGAAATATAGTACAATGAATAAACAAGAACTTAAGAAGCTTTATAAGAAGTTCATAGATAATATCAAAGGTGCATTTGGTGGAGAAGCTGAAGCTCGTAAAGTTCTTAAAGAATATTCAATGTCTACTGAATCCGGTTTTGGTGCTATAATAAGATCTAATCAAAAAGAATTTGAACAAAAAGGATTTAAGACTAACTGTATAAAAGATTTTGATATGAAAGCTAATGAAGCTGCATATAAGAAAGCTAAAGAAGCTGGAGAATTACCTAATAAAGTAGATGTCAATAAAGATGATTATAAAGATTACGAAGGCCGTACAATAATAGTTTATGATAGATATGATCCATCTACTTATCAAGGATATGAATTTGATGGCAAACGCGGTTCAAAAGGTGCTGAACAGATGATTAACTTTGCACGTATGGATTTCAAATATGAATATAAAGTAAAGTATTATGACTGTTATACATGTTTACCAGATTATTTCTTTACACATGATAAAGCAAACTTATCAGGCAATATGCAAGATATAGATCCAAATGAATTTAAATAATTTATGAAAAACTTATAATTTATAAATACAAATAATTTAAAAGGATGAAGAAATTATATGTATTATTAGACAACGGACATGGCAGTAATACTCCTGGAAAATGTAGTGGCATATTGCCCGATGGAACACGATTTAGAGAATATTCTTTCTGTCGTGAAGTTGTAGATGCATTATATAATAGATTATTAAGTTATGAGCAGTTTGTACCTATTAAGATAACTCCAGAAACAACTGACATAAGTCTTACGACTCGTGTTAATAGAATTAATCAGTACTGTAGAAAATATGGAGCATCTAATTGTATAATGATATCTGTTCATGTCAATGCTGCAGGAAATGGTGGTTGGATGAATGGTAGAGGCTGGTCTGCATGGACAACAAGAGGACAGAATATATCTGATAAACTTGCTGAATGCTTATATGAAGGTGCAGATTTTGTCATTTTGAATAATAAAGAATATGTTGAATCATTTAAAGGACAGACTAAACAAAAACCAATAAGAGAAGACAAATCAGACAAAGATAGAGACTGGGAAGCAAATTATCAGATTATTCGTGGAGCTAATTGTGCTGCAGTCTTGACAGAGAATTTCTTTATGGATAACAAAAAAGATGTTGAATATCTTTTATCTGCTCGCGGATTGACAGATACTATCAATATTCATTTAAAGGGAATAGAAATTTATTATAATAGATATAAGAAATGAAATCATTTAAGACAATAACAGAAGCATATGCTGATAGGTATATTGATAAACAAGTATTAAGCAAGATTATAGATCTTTTAAAGAATGCTCTTAAAGAAGAATTTAATGCTTGGTATGGATATCTTATTGTTAAAGAATTCTTATCAGGTACAGATAGATCTGATATTATGAAGATGTATGAAGATACTGCTAAAGATGAATTAGAAGATCATGGATATTGGCTTATCAAACGTATTAATGAATTAGGTGGTACTTTAGACGATTTAAGTATGTCTCCTGCATCTTGGGTTAATTCTACTCACCCTTATGCAGCTCCAAAATGGAAAGGTGATATTGTTCCAATTAAAGAATCATTAGAATTGAATATACAGAATGAACTGGGAGCTATTGAATCTTATAAAGAAATAATAGAACTTACAAAGGATGTAGATTATACTACGCATTCAAAATGTAAACAGATTCTTGCTGATGAAGAAGAACATTTGCAATTACTTAAAGAATTTTTAGATGATATTAAAAACTAATTATGAAAATGATATAAAGAATTAAATTAAATAAAATGTAGAAATTTGAATATTTTATATATAATATTTGAATTTCTACATTTTTTATCTATATTATATTATCAAATAATAATATAGAATATGAATAATTTATTTGTAACTGTTTTCCGTCCTGCAGGATTTCCTGATTGCACAGGAAATGGATTATCTTCAAAGGTAAATAATGCAATTCTGTTTTCTAACTGTTCAAATGAGGAAGCCATTAATTGGTGTAATGAACATGGCAAAGATCCTTCAAAACAGTTTATTCTTGTTAAGCGTGAGCTTTGGGGAGAAGATCATGCATATGCAGAGCCATTGATTAAACCAGAAAATAGAGCTCAGGTATTTGGAGGTAATTTCCTTTATACTTCAGATTCAAGAATGTATAAGACTGGTGGAATTTATAAAGTTCCTGTTCCTATTCATGACAGATTTGAGACGTGGGAAGATTTTGATGCAATGACTAAATAATATAATAAAAATATGGATAAGAATATTGGAATTAAACTTATTAAGAATGAAGTTGAAATTATTCTTAAGGAATGCAAGATTAAGCATGTAACTGATTTTGATAATGGAGATATTATTATTGCTTGCAGAAACAAATATGACGCTCAAAATGCTTATAATAATCTTAAGTCAAGATATCTCAATAAAAAGTATTGGGAGTATACTTCAAATATTGTTGTGAAGAATGATTATATAGTTAACATTAGATTATATTAAATTATGACACTTAATGAGTTAATTAAATTTGCAAAAGATCATAAAGTTAATTTTGATACAAAATTGACTATTTGGGATCCATATTGGGATGAGGAAAGTGATGATATTAAAGTAACTATTAATTCTTCAAAAGATAGATATCCAAATTGTTTACATATTGGTCGTTATCCAGGTCGTTAAAAAATAAGCAAATGAATTCAAATAGATTTTTAGGAACATTATTCTGTTTAGCTATATTTTATCAATTAGTCTGTGCCAGTTTCATATCAGCTGAAAACAATACAGAAGTTATGAAAACCGATTCAGTGTTCAACGTTTCTCCTTTGCTCGTGAATCATGAACAGACACAAAATATTGAGCAAAAAAAGTTAAATAGACCAAATAAGTATAAGCTTTCTAAAGTAGGTAAAGATTTTATTAAGTCACAGGAGACTTGTGTATTGCATGCATATAATGATCCTGACCCAAAACGAAGATCTGTAGGATGGGGACATCAGATTCAGCCAGGTGAAAAACTTGAACATATTACACAAAGGAAAGCTGATGAACTTTTTGATAAAGATGTTGAATGGGTTAATGATGCAATCAATCGTCTTATTAAACAACATGATAAACGTTTCATTTATTCACAGGGATTTATTGATGGTCTTGGAAGTTTAATTTATAATTGCGGTGAACGTGGTGTTACATTAACTGAATTTTGGAATCGTTGGTCAAGATGCCGATATGATAAGAATATGCCAGGAAACATTAATCAGAATGATTTGAATTTTACAATTGCTGCTGTTAAAATCAGTAGAATATCTGCTCCTGGACATGTTACTCGTAGATATGATGAACATAAACTAATGCTAAATTAACATAGCAATGAATAAAATTAAATTTTTTATTAAAGATTTTTGGGAAGATTTTCGTTATATGAATGAAGGTTCATCTCCAAAATATTGGGTTAATATTGTAATATGGTATATATTAATGACATTGTTTTTAATATCAATGTTTATTGCTGCAACTCTTGGTGAAATTATTTATAACATTAAACATAAATAAATATGGATATATTAAAAGAATTAGACAAGTGGCTTAATCATAAAGTTGATGATAAAGATATTCCACAGGAAGAAAGAATCGCATATTGTAAAGTTTTAGATAAGTTAGAACAATTATATTTAGAAGTCTAATTATGAAATATGAAGTTATCTTAAGAGTTCATGACGATTATGATTTAAAGATGCCTTTTGATATTGAAACAAAAGGCAAAGGAAAGAAAGTACTTCGTGCAGCTATTAAGAAAGAAATCATTAGCTTCTTAAAGGAGAATGATAATCAATGCGGAGAAGTTACAAATATTGAAATCTTAGATATCATTAAACTGAACATATACGACCTAAATAAGTATTTTCTCAAGAAAATGAATTTGAGAATTTTATTGATAAACTTTTAAAGCAGCAGTAATGCTGCTTTTTTATTTATACTTTAATTTATTTAATTAAATTTATTTTTATATATTAAAGCAAATATATGTTATGATATTTTAATGAAATCATTTCCAAGTACATTAAATGAAAGCAAATCAATGTATGGATTTTCAAATTCTAGTTCAAATTCATATAAAACTTCATTTGATATTGAGAAATTAAAAGCTATAAACCTTAATACATCTGTTCCTGTTCTTCAAGAATTGCTTAAAGAACAGAATATAAATATTGCTAACTATAATGGATATGCACCAAGCTATACAATGTATACACAAACATTTAGGGAAAACCCTATGATGCTTCCTTATGATGTTATTGCATTAGCTAAAGATTATGAATGGTGTTATAATGAACCTGCATTTGCATTACTTGGTATAGAGTCAGATGGTAAAAATAACGTAAATGAAAAATTATCAAAAATAAATATAGCTCCTTCAATGTTTAATCCAATGTATGGAGTAAACGTTAGAGGAATTACTGCTAATGTGCCATTATTAAATAATATTAGGTATCTTGGTGAAATGGGTGCTGAAGCTGAAAATTTATCTTCATGTTCAATAAGAGAACTATGCGCGTTATCAAAATCACCTAATTCAATATTAGGTATGGCTACATATAAGTATGCAGATTTTATGTACTGTAAAGATTTAGGAAAAGTATCTAATAATCATTTAATAACATTAAGAAGATTTGCTCACCCAGTAAGTGATCATATATTTGAATTAACTGCACCAAAACATATTGATCCTGAACATACATCATTTGAACAAGAAGGTGATGTTGGACGATTAGTTACTTGGTTTGGAACAGATGATAATAAATTAGAAGATATTATTAAATATTCATATCATGCTACTTGGAAAAAATTAGAAGCAGATATACAACAAGAAGACTCAACTGCTGATGATAAATCATCGGGTATTTTAGGTATGTTATCAAATACAACTACTTCTTATAACCATGCTATAGCAGCAGGTACTGGTGGTGATCATAGTTTATGGGCATATCTTGGTGGTAAAGTTTTTAAGAATGATGTTTTAGTACAGGGCGTCAGAAAAAATAATGGATTACTTAGAAACTATGATAAAAACAGAGTATATACACCAAAGAATACAATTCAAGAAACTAATATGTATGAAGGTAAGATTGAATTCACTCATGAATTTACTCTTGTTTTTTCATATAAGTTACGTGCATATGATAACATTAATCCTAAATCTGCGTTTCTTGATTTAATTGGCAATATAATTGAAGTTACTGGTAGAAGAGGTAAATTCTGGGGTGGACAACGTAAATTAATAGGTCCTCAGCAAGATCAATCATTTTATAAACAAGCATATTCATTGATTGATAAGTCTTTCGATAGTATTGAAGGTGTATGGGGTACTTTAATGCAAGGTGGCGGTATACAATTTAACAATATTGTTGCTGCTCTTGGCAAAGGATGGGATGCTATTAAAGGCGGTGCTCAATCTGCAGCAAAGGCATTAGGAGGAATTATTAATAATGTTGCAGGTAAACAACCTCGTGAAATCATTAAAGGTTTATTAAAGAATGCTTTAGGACGTCCTACATTAATTGCATGGAATTCATTATTAAGTGGAGCAGATACAGGATTATGGCATGTAACAATAGGTAATCCAAAAAATCCTATTATTGTTATGGGTAATCTTATTGTAACAGATTCACAAATAACTCAATCAGGACCATTAGGTTTAGATGATTTCCCAACAGAATTAAAAGTTTCAATATCATTAAAGCACGCAAGACCACGTGATGCTGTTGATATATCTAGAATGTATACTAAAGGTGTAAGTTCAATATATAATCCATTAGCTACTCATGGATTAGATAAATATGTTTCAAGTGTTGGATCTGGAAATTATCAATTATTAGATAAAGCATCAATGGCAGAAGAAGCAACAAGTACAAAAAGTGTAGCAGGCACTAATGCAAAAGATAAATCTGGTGGTGATCCAACAAATGTAGGCAACGCGCATTCTGCAGGTGGTAGCACAGCACAAATGAAAAAACAAAATGCAATAGTTCATGGAGAATATCTTAAACAAGCTAATGCATGGAAAAATAATGTTGGTGGTAGTAACACATATAATAAAGAAGCAAAATATTCTGTACCTAATCCATTCATAACAGATGGTGCTGCAATGCAAATGTCTCAATTAAATAACTATTCTGCATTAATGGCCGTTTTATCTGCAGATGAATTGATTTAATAATTTTGAATTTTGTTTATATTTTTTACTATTTTATATAAAATATATGTAAATAGCCATTAATGAATAAACTTTTATATATTGGTCTTAATGGTTTAGCAGGTTCTGGTAAAGATACTGTTGCAAAAATGCTTAAGACTATATTATCTAAAGAATGGGAATCTTTAGAAGTATGTAAAGAATATTATTTCTCAAGATATACTAATCCTACTCAATCTGCAACATTTCCGCCAAATGCTGATGATAAGAATTCATTGGTTATGTGTATAGCATATGCAGATCAATTAAAAGAAATATGTTCAACAATATTTGGTATTCCTGTACAACGTTTTTATCAGAACAAATCAAATGCATGGATTTGTATGAATGATAAATTTCAATATACAGAAATTAAGCCTGATGAAGAAACTATAGTAACTGCTGAAGAATATTATTATAATCTTACGGGATATTCAACAGACAATACAAATAAATATTGGATGTCTTTACGAGAAGTACTTGTATATGTAGGTACTTATGTTTTACAGCAATCTGTAAATAAGCAAATTTTTGTAAATATAGTTCGTAATAAGATTCGTGAAGAACAATATAAAAATCACAATCTTAAATATGTTATAGTTACAGATCATAGATTCTTACATGAACTTGAATATATAAAGGAGAATAATGGAATTACAATAACTATTAATAGAAATTCTGTAACACAGCTTGATAATATTGCTGAACATGATTTGGATGATAATGAAGATTATGATTATATTATAGATAATTCAGGAACTTATGATGAATTATTTAAAACAGTTTGGGATATTGTACATACAGATATAGAATTCTCAAATAATACAATTGATTTATATACAAGAGAAAACATTAATAACTATTTAAGATTAGTTGAAGATAAAGAAGATCAATCTTTTGTAATATATAAATTATGTTCACCATATAAAATACAGAAGTTATATCGTAATGAAGGAAATATAACAATGATTGATCCAGTAGGAGGACCAATTATTTGTGTAGATCAAGAAATAGAAGGAACAGATATAACACCATTTAAAATATCTATTGATGAACATGATGGTCATAATGAATTTTTAATCTGGGTTAATAAAGAAGCAGTTTAATACTGCTTTTTTGTTTTATTTAATTCTTAAATATTTTATTATTAATTAAATAATAAAAATGATATAATATTTAATGTTAAATGGACTTTTCAACAATATTTGAAGTTATTGCGAAATATGGTTGGGGTAGCGTCGCAATAGTTGGTTGCCTTGCTCTAATATATATTGTCGTTAAACTTATCGGAAATAAGATTGCTAATAATGTAAAAGATGGAATGGAAAATATTGCAGATAAGTTATCTGTAAATATATCACAGCAAAATGAAGTACTTTCATCTAATATAGCAAAGCAGAATGGCGAATTAGTTAAAGCAATTAGTAATCAAAATGAAAGACTGCTTTCGTTTCTCATGCATAAAGATGCAGCTGATGAAGAAATACACGACAGAAAAGTTGAAAAAAGAATGGAATTTGCAGAAGATATTATCGATAAATTAAGAGATATTGTTAATATTGCAAATGCTCAACGAGCATTCATTATTGAATATCATAATTCATATAAGAATTTAGCAGGATCTCCTTTTGCGAAATATACATGTACATATGAATGGTTTGTTAAGGGATTAGACCAAATAAGTACCAGAATTTCAGGATTGCCATATAGTACAATGGCAAAAATTGTTGGTGATGTTAAACGTACAGGTAAGCACCAGAAACTTTATTTAGATATCGAAAAAATGGAAGCTGAAAATCCTCAGTTATTCTCATTAGTTAAAGATCCGCGTACAAAAGGAGTATTCTATCATACTTTATATGATGAAAATAATAAAATGATGGGTATGCTTGTTATTGAATGGCAAACACATATTACTAAAGAATCATTTAACGAAAGAGATTTATCAAAAGTATTATCTGAAGAATGCGTTCAATTACAGACATGGCTTAATTTACAAGGTCCAACAATTGAAAGTGAAGTGTTAGATGAATGATTATATATATAGTACAAACGGGCGATATATTTTAGATAACAATGCAGATGATTTAGAAATACTTATGTATGAACTGAATAATGCAATTGTTAATGTTTATAAGTTAGCCTTAGAAGATATGGGTTATGATCTAGGCTACGAAAAAAATCAGATAGAATATATTAATTATTTAGAAAATGATCCATTAGACTTCTCAGAAAATTATTTAGAAGGTGATGACGGTGAAATAGGTCCTATAGTAGATATAGATTTTTCTAATTATAAAGGTGGTATAATTGATATCAATAAATTAATAAGTCTTTATCCAAAAGGAAATAAAAACTATATTGCAGGTGCTGTAATGGCATTAGATAAATATGGAGATAAAATTGGTTTGACACCAAAAGGTAAGTTAATGGTTCTTGGTCAGTTTGCTCATGAAAGTGGAGGATTTAGATATACTTATGAATTAGGTAAAGGAAAAGACAAACCATACGGTAGACCAGTACCTCCATATAATAAAATCTATTATGGAAGAGGACCAATACAAGTTACATGGGCAGAAAACTATAAAAAGATATCACAAAACATATTTCCATCATTAGGTATTAATGTAGATATTTTTAAAGACCCAGATATATGTTGTACAAATATTGAAATAGGATGTGCAGCATCATTAGCTTGGTTTATGTTACCAGGAAACGGAAAGGCTATACAATTTGCTAATGCATGTGACATAAAAGGTTTAACAAAAAAGATCAATGCTGCATATAACGGACTACAGGATAGAATTAATCAGACACAAAAAATATTCGAAGCTGCTAAATAACTATGGAATCACTTAAAGACGTAAAAATACCAAAGAATCTTTTAGAAAGTTTAGCACAAGATGTATTAACTGATGAAAGGGGACGTAAATATACTAAAGAAAGTATATTAAAAGGAATTATTAACTCATCAATATGGGGTAATAATGGTGATATTAATAGAAGCGGTGATACTGGTGGATTTGGTGCTAGTGTATCATTAGATCCAACGTTATTCAAAAGAAACCCAAAGGGGTGGGATATCAAAAAAGCTTGTGAATGGTTACAAGGTAATGCTCATGCATATTCAATACACAGATGCGCAAAATATGTTAGGATGGCTATTGAAGCTGGTGGTGTAAGCACTGATGGCCGTCCTTTATGGGCATGGCAATATATAAATTTCTTACCTAAGATTGGCTTTAAACATATAGGAACATATACGCAAAATGGATATACGCCAGAACCAGGCGATATTGCTGTATACTTAAAAGGAAATGATAAAAACGTACCAGGACATATATGCATGTGGACTGGCAAACAATGGTGTTCAGATTTTAGACAAAATAATATGATTGTTTATAAAAATACAAAAGAAGCATATATATTTAGATTTCAATAATGACAGAATTTAATTCATCATGTCTCGGTGCATGTACACCTCCTCAGATATTAACATTAACATATGCAGTAAATGATATATCAAATATTACTGTATATGGAGGCTGTGATGCATATGATATGAAATCTTTAGAATGGAGTTATAGTGTAGATAATTTGTGCTGGTCATGTTTTATGTCATATGACGAAATATTAGCAAATATTGTAGATCTTAATTCTGATTTTTATATAAGAGTAAAAATAAATGGTGTTATATGTAAAGTACAAATTGATGGAACTGATACTTCAGATTATTCAACAGCTTTAGTACCAGGGTTTAATTTTAATAATGAGACATCATCAAATACATATAATCCTTATGCTAATATGGAAGGTGCTTTGGCTCTCCAGCAAAATTTAGCAGATACAGTTACAGAAATAGTTGGCATACCTATATATTATTTTAAGTTAAGCCCTAATGCAGGTTCTAAAGATATAACATTTAAAGAATATGCATTAATGGATGTTGAAGCAGTTAAGCAAATTAAAATGGTTATACAAGATGGCACGATGCCTTCATCAAAACCTGAATTTGCTGAATGGGGATTAGAATTCCAAAATGATTGGGAACCTGAAATTTCAAAATCTTCATTTGCTACAGCATTTGGCAATACTGCTCAACCAATGGAAGGCGATCTCATTTATGTTCCAATGATGAAACGTATGTGGATGGTCAATGGAGCATATGAAGAAAAGAATGGCAATTTAATGTGGCAAGCAACTACATTTAAAGTACAGCTTTCTAAATATCAAGAAAAAGGTTCAGTTGATTTGGGTGATACTGAAACATTGGTTAATTCATTCGTTAAGAATAAATATGAAGATCTGTTTGGCGAAGACAATAACGGAACATTATCAGCTAATGAACCAACATTAGAATCACCAAGATATGCCGCAAATAATCTTTACAGTGTATTTGAATCAGATGCGGTTCGTAAATATATAACATGTGATACTGTTGATATTATACCAAATAATATTTACTATAGAGGAACATTAATATCTGATTCAAAATATAATTTTACATTGAATACTGTAGAATCAAAAATTATATATCAAAAACAATTCTGTGGAGAAGAATATTCAATATCATTTATTGTTAATCCTGGAATTATTGATGATTTTAAAGGAAAACTTATATCATTAGGAAGTATATCTATAAATGTTGAACAGAATTTAGAACATACATTATTATACTTAAATGTAAATAAAGATGTACAAATTAAATTGGTTAATAATGAAATATATTTATGTGTATTAAGAATAAGTAAATGTATGAATCTTGTAGATTTTATGGCATATCATTATACATATAATGATGCTATACCATTATATAAGTTACAGAATAATCATTATTACTTCAATATGGATAATCCTGATGGAAAATATGTTGGTAAGTATGATATTGAATTTGCATTAACTGAAAAGTCAGATGTAATTTTATATAACTATTATGGAACAATAACAAACTTTAAGTTGTTTGACGTATATAATGATCAATTAAGAGATATGCTTCAAATGTATCCAAATAATCAGCATTTATTGATTAATGATACAGCAAGAAAATTGGTTGGACTTCCTGGTGGAGCATTTAAATAATTATTATTAAATAAGGGAAAACCGTTATGTGAATAACATTATTTTATATCATTTTTATTTTATTTGTCAATAGCATATACTCGAGCGAGAGATATGCTATTGTTTTTTGCTTAATTTTGAATATTCTTTAAATTTTTCTATATTATTTATATATATTATATAAAAAATAAAAATAATGAAAAAGTATTTTGTATTAGTTTTAATTTCTGTAATGTTATTAACTTCATGTAATCTTTTTGATCAAAAACCAGATTACATATTAAAAGAAAATGCTGAATATTACTGGAAAGTACGGTTTAATCCATTTGATAAAGATTCAGTAATTTTAAAATTTCATAAACCAGTTGAATACATTACAACTGTTAAACAAAAGGGTGGAAAACGAAGAGTTTATTACAATGATTATAATGACCGTTATGTTGCTCAGAGACGCTGTCCTTGGTATCATAATGTACATATTGGTGATAAAGTTAAGTTACGTCATAATTTTGAATGTGGTTATGATACATTTGTTGAAGTCGTAAAATAAGTAGTTATGAGTGGATATAATACAATAGAAGAATATAATGAAGCTTTCAGAAAACAATTAAAAGAGACCTGGGAAGCTGAAGTTAAACATTGTCAAAATTGGCTTGATGGTCATTGTAATTATTCTAAAGTAGGATGGCTTGATACATGTGAAGATGAAAAATATGTAAAAGATAGATTAGTATATTCTCAAAAAATGTTGGATAATATTGATTATTATGTTCAGAGGCATTCTTATAGTTACAAGAAGCCACAAACTCAAAAGGATAATGATATGAGTTTTGCTGGTGAAGGACAACATTGGGCATATAGTTCAAAAATTAGAGTTCCAAGTCTTAAACGTAAATCTGCATGGAAAAGATTTTATAAGATGTTTCCTGATTTGCAAGGAATGAAAACTATTACGGGTAAGTCTTCATGTTATGTACAAAATGTAAATGGAGAATATCGCCAGACAATACAAAATTCAAGTACAATTAAATTAAAGAAAATTAAGAAATGAGGGATTTGAATTTTAGACGTAAATCTGAGAAGCTTCATTTAAAACGTCGTAAGATATTAGTCAATACTGTTAAAGATTGGAAACTTAATGATGAACAAGTTAAAGTAACAATGGAAGATCCTATTAGTTGGTGGGCTAATGAATTTTGGGCAATAAATCAAAAGAAAAGAAATTCACGTAAGATTAGACATCATAATAAAATTAATTTGAAAAAAGATTTATATGAGGAGTAGAGATTACCGTCGTAAACAAGAGGTAAAACATTTTAAGAAGCGTTTAGATACAGCAGTTTCTATTGGTAGATTTTCAAGTGAGGAAACAGGTCATAGACCAATGTATGCAGGTAAATATAGAATGTGGAGGATTAAATCTGCAACACCATTAACTTCTGTTGAAAAGGAAATCATGGAGAAACAACAATATAAACGTTGGAAGTTTCAGTTAAAGAATGATTCACTTGGTGGAACAATTGATTCATGGGCAAAAAGATGCTGTCGAAGAAATAGACGTCATTATCAAAAAATGGTTGATTATAGACTTCCTGATAAAAAATGGTTGGTTCGTGCTCAAGTAATTTATCCAAGAGATATAGTATAGAAGTATAAGTGATTTATGCTTCTATTTTTTAGTTTATTTAAGTTATATTCATATATATTAATTTTATTTTTATATATTAAAGATTGTAAAAATATCTCTTATTGCCTATGGATAATTATAGAGGTGTTAAAGCATCAGAGTTAATAAAACAATTAAAAACATATATGAATAAATTTGGAGATTTATATATATGTAAAGAAAAAGGAGGAAATATATTTCCAATATATTTTATAAATCATTATCCAAACACAGATTATTTTGAATTGACATAATTTATTCAAAACATATAATTTTGAATTGACATAATTTATTCAAAACATATAATTTTGAATTAACATAAATTAAAAATATGAAGAATATTAATAAGTACATAACAGAAAAATACAATACAGATAGTATTGAAGAATATTTGGAATCAATTGTAAATTCTGCTAAAGGCAAGCCAGATATTTATGATGACACTGAATCTTGGGAAGCACGAGATGAATTTGATTATTGGCAAGATACATCTGGGCAATGGGATGATATTTTAGAATTTATAGATAAATATGCCTCTAATAAATGTGTAGCTGGATGGAAGAGTAAAGATTCATTTGAAAGCGTTGAAAAACTAGTTCCTAATATAGTCCGTAATATTATAAAGAAAAAACCAACAGAAATCCCATATAAGAAAAATTCAAATAAAATGGAAATGTGGGAAACTAAACAAGATGATTTTGATATTAAAGTGTTAAAGTTCGGAAACTATGTTAATGATAATGGTACCGATTATAAAGAATATTGGTATATGATTGCTATTTAAAAATAATAAAGATAACTATGAAATCTCTTAAAGAACATATTATTGAAGAAGGAATTAAAGATAAAATCAAATCTTTTATCAATAAATTCAAAAAGGAAAAAATTCCAGAGAAGGTTTATTCTTCTGATGATTTAGAAAAATATAAAGGTCAAATAATAACACCAAAAGATGCTGATGATATTATTGATATATTAATACATACTGATGATTATTTTAAAGAGTTTTTAATAAGCAAATATGAACCTAAACGTGAGCATATAAAACAAGAAGCATGTAAAAATGCCATATTAGATTATGCTTATGAAAATAATCAAGATAGAATTAAGTATGATAAATATGGAGAAAGACATGCAAATCAAGCTGAATATGAATGTTGTAAACAACATGGTATAGATTCTTCATCAATTGCTGCTGGTGATTTAATTCTTGCAATGATAAGACCTTATATTATGGGTTGGAGCTTTGCTGATAAAATGAAATTTAAAGCAGAAGAAAAATATAAGCCAACATATAAGAAAAATCAATGAAATCAATAAAAAACTATATTAATGAATCATTATCAAATGAAATACTTGATTTAAGAAAAAAATTAAGTAAATTAGATAAGTCTAAAATTTTTAATGGATTATATAATTTAGATGATTCTTTAGATAAAGAATTTTATAATATATTAATTTCATTAAATAAGTCAAATGCATCTAATAGTACTTTAATTAGTACATGGAAAATGTTGTTTTCAAAATTAATTATAGAACCATTAGTTGGAGAATTAATTGGAGATAATAAATGTGAATATTCTTCAATAAATATTGATAGAACAGAGAAATGGGATATTAAATATAATAAGAATATATTAATAGATGTAAAAGCAACTTACAATAATCATACAGGTAATTTTAGTTTTTCTAAAAAAGATGCAGACTATATAATAAATTACAATAAGCAAGATATCAATAAAAGATATGTATTATTTGTATATCCTGAAATTAAGACTTGGGAAGATACAATAAAAATATATAAAAATAAATCTATGGTTGATATGAAATTAATCAGTTATATAGATTTTAAAGAAATATTAAATAATAATGATTTTGAAGAAAAGAAATCAAATATATTAATACCTAATTCTTTTATTGAAAAAAATGATAAATTTAGAAAATTTAATAAAAACATAAAGAAATGAAATCTTTAAGACAGTATTTGACTGAAGAACTACATGATGTAATAGTTAAAGTTGGAGATTATTGGAGAATAAAAGGTCATGCAGGAAAAGGAACAAATACTCCTAAACGTGGATATTGGAAAGCTAAATATAAAACAAAGAAAAAAGCAGAAAACGCATTAAAAGCGTATTTTGCAAACAATTAAATATATAAATCATTTATAAATTATGAAAGATATTAAATTATTTATTTTAGAATCATTAAATAATAAACTATTAACTGCTGTTAAAAATCTTAATTATGATTTTTCAGAAACTGCATCTTTATCAAATAATACTAAAGAGAATAGAGCTAAAAAAACAAAAGCTCAAGCAAAAATATTTATAGATTTATTTAATGAATTAACAGATAAAGATACTCATTTTGATTATAAAGCAATTAGCTGTGAAGATTATTGTAAATTAATTAATAAAACATATTCATTTATTGAAGATAGTAAAATAGGAGATATTATTATAATGAATGATAAAACTCCTGAAATGTTTATTGATTTAAAAGTAGCAGAAACTAATAAATATATTGGAACACCTGATATGTTGTCATTAGTTAATTTTGCTTCTGAACGCGACGATAAAAAATATTATTTATGTTCATCATTAGATGGTACACAGACAAAATTAATATTAGCTAATGAAATATACAATATAATAATTTCTAAAAAAGGAAATGTTGTTGTTTCAAAAGATAGAAATTATATTTCTAAAGAAGTTGAAGCATTTAAAGATAAAGTAAAATTAGTTGCTCCTAAAAACATGGAAAACGCAGATTTATCAAAACTATATGATGAAGATTTTGTTGCAACATCTGTAATAACAAATATAAAATAATATGAAACAAAAGAAAAGCAGAAAACGCATTAAAAGCGTATTTTGCAAATAAATAATATAATTTAAATATGAAGGCATTTAAAGATTATATTTTAGAAAATAAAGTTACAGAATTTAATTATGCTTCTGAAGGAGATCATGATTTTATTGATTAGGTAATTGAATTATTGGAATCTAATGGATTTAATAAAAGTGAAAAAAAGATATTAAAATCAAAAGAATATAAGATAACAAATAATGGTTATGAATTATTTGCACGTTCTGAACAGAATAAAACTATTAAGAATACTAAATTAGTATGTATTCGTAAAGGAGATAATAATAAATATGACTATTATTATAGATCTTCAAATGATTCATTTTGGAGATATAATTTTTCTAAAAATCAACAAATAGTTCGATTTAGAGATTATCAGCATGCTAATACTGGTATTTATGATGTAAAAGATTCTAAATGGCACGATAGAATATTGCAATCAATAAGAGGAATATTTAATATTAAAAAGGATAAATAATGAAATCAATAACTAATTATATATTTGAAAAGATAAAGGATCTTCCTGATTCTATTAAAGGATTAATTGTATTTGATATTGATGATACAATATTAAAAGTTGATCCTAATATGATGTCTATTTATAAAAAGGAACCAGGAAAATCTGAAATCAAATTAACTACTGATGAATTTGCAAAAGATCCTGATGCAGAAGACCAAAGCAAGAGAGATTGGTTTGATTATAGAGATTTTAAAGATCCTGTAAAAGTATATAATTCTATCATATCTGGTACTCCATTGATTAAGAATCTTAAAATAATGGATGATTATGTTAATGCTGGATATGATTTTTGTTTTTTAACTGCACGTTCATGTGAAGATACAGTTAAGAAAGCATTATCAGACTTCTTATTAGTTCGTGATGAAAATGGACTTTTAAAAGAATTAGGAGATTCATTTAAAAAGATTATGTCACATGCAGTTAATGATGAATATAAGAAATACCCTGGTAAGACAGATGCTGAAAAGAAAGCAAACATATTAATTAAGCTTTGTAAAAAATATGATAAAGTGGTATTTGTAGATGATGATAGAAAAAACGTAAATGCTGCTCGTGAATTGAATATAAAAAATTTAAAAGTAATTAAGGCTTGGGATGAATAAAATGAATAATAATAAATAATATGAAATCATTAAAAGAATATATTAAAATAAACAATAAAAATATTTTATAAATTATGTTTAATAAAATTAGAGAAAAAATTGGTAAGTTTATATTACCAAACACTGTAAGAGTAGTTGATGCTACAGATATGACTGTTGATGAATTGATGAATAATCATGTTCAAAAATTAGAACAATTACCTGAAGTATTCACTAAAGATTTTCTTGAAGACTTGATTAAAGAATATCCTAAGTTTGATCACCCAAATATTGTAGAATCTGATGGTAAAATAAAATTTACTGATGCTAATGGAAAGACAGCACAGCTTAAAGTTCCTCTTTTGACTATTGTTCCAATACCTTATATCTCTAAAGATGAAGTAGATTTGGATCAATACATTAAAGATAATTTTGGAGATGTTAAATACCCTAAGAGTATGGAAGACATAAAGGGAGTTAAAGTAGAAGTTCCTGCATTGAATATTGTGCCAATACCTGATATAAGTAAAGATATAGATATTTCTTTTGATAAAGAAGCTAAGAAATCTAAAGAAAATAAAAAATAATCAAATAATATAATTTCAAATAATATAATTTAAGTTAACCAATTAATAAGTATTGGTTAACTTTTTTATTTTTATATATAATAAAATGATAAAAAGATTTTTATAAATAATGAAACATCTACGAGATTATATATTTGAAACATCAATTAATGGATTAAAATATTTAATTATGGATTTTGAATCTTCTGAAGATGAAACATTAATGAGTGGCTCACAATTTTATGATGTGTCTAAAAAATTACAAAAAACTATTTCAAAAGAAGATTTAAAAAAAATATTTCAATATGCAAAAGATCATAAAAATTTAAAAGAAATTAAAGCTAGACCAGAACCTTTAGTGGCTAATTATGGTAATAAACATTTAGATTTTGCATTTAGGCGTTGGGTAAAAGATGCTATATTAGATTTAAATATTATAATTCATGGATCAAAAAATATATATCATAATACTAATTTAAAAGGTAATGGTGAATGGGTTCCTACAGCTCAAGATATGGAAGATGTTATATCAATAGGATATAATAATGTTAATAAAATTAATAAAATATCTGAATCAAAAGATGATAAAATTGAACAAATTATAAAATATTACCAAGATAATAAAGATATAATCGATATTATTGTTAAAAAAATAAAATCAGGAAATTCACCATTAGGAAAACTTCCAACTAAAGGTATTATTGCTTCAGAAAAATGGAAAACTTTAGGAAAGTTTGAAAATATTAAAAATATAAATAATACTCCTAAAACAGATATCATATCTGCAGATCATAAATTAAAAATTTCATTAAAAGAAGAAGGTGGATCACAACTTATGTCAGGAGGATATCACGAAGCTTTAGCAACAATATTATGTGCAATTGAAAAATCAAAGTGTTTAGAAGAAGCAAAAGAATTAATTGCATCATTAGATATTAAATGGTTAACAGGATTTAAAGATATCGATGGAATTGCAAAAATAAAAAGAAATCCAAATCATAAAGATTATGAATTAATAAAAAATGCTGAAACAAATGGCAATAAAGTTCAAGAATTACTAAATAATCTTATAAAGAATAATTCTAAATTTGAATATGAATTATTATATGAAGCAATGACAGGATTAATTAAATTTGGAGAAAGTAATCCTGCATCTGCTAATTATATATTGGTTTGGAATGATAAAACACCAGAATCATCTAAATTTTATACTCCAGAAGAATATATTAAACATTTAAAAGAATCAAAAATTCAATATTTAATAAATTTTAAATCTGCAAATAATAATTCTTGGCAAAATATGCGTATAATTTGTGGTAACGCAAAATCAACAGATTCAGAAAAAACAGAAATTAAACCAATAAATAAAAATGAATGAAAATTTAAAAGAGGTACGTATATGTCTTGGCAGGTTTCAGCCATTCACATTAGGTCATCTTAAAATGGCTACTTATAAAGATCTTAAAGGTCCAGATAAAGAACAACAAGATAAGTTAAGAGAACAACCTAATTTAGAAGATATATCTAAACAGAAGACAATCATATTAGCAATATCTACACCAGATGATAAAGTAGATACAAGACACCCTTTTAATGATGACTTAATGAAAAAAGAATTTGAATTAGTTAAGAAAAATTATAAGGATGATATCGAAGATGTATTATATGTTTCTTCAGCAGATATATGTGCATGGGGTGAATTAATTAAGAAATCTGGATATAAAGCTTCAGTATGGTTGACTGGTTCTGATGAATTTAGTTTCTATAAAGGAATGGCTATTAAAGTTCCAGAATATGAAGAACATAATAAAAATAATAAAGATTGCAAAGATGCATATACAAAATCGTTTTATGTTGAAGAAATTGAAAGAACTGAAGATAAAGATTTTGTATCATCAATATCTGGTACAAAAGTTCGTCAGTCATTATTAGATGGTGATAAAGAACTATTTACAAAAATGATGCCAAAAGGAGTCGATAGATATTTTGATGAATTTAAAGAAAAAGTTGAAAATGCTCCAGAACCTAAGAAGAAAGAATCTAAAAAATCATTAAAAAACAAAATTAAAGAAGATATGAAATCAATTAAAGACTTTATTTTAGAATCAAAACAAAATGAAAATCAAAAAGAATTAAATAATGCTATAGACATTATAAAAACTTGTTTAGATAAAAAAGGATATAAAGAAGATGAATTTAAGATAACTAAAGTATTTGGAAACGAAATAAGAGTTTATTTTATAAAAGGTTCAAATACTCATCATGAAGCAGTTTCTAAAATTGGTAAATATATTGATAATGAATTATATAAAGCTCATAGTAAAGTATCTCATAAGACTATGGGTAAAGGTAAAGAAGGAGAATATTATCAAGCATTTACAATTAATATATTTTAAATTATTATGAAATCAATTAAAGACTTTATTTTAGAAAGCAAAGCACCAAATAAAATATCTGCATCAGGTAAGAAAAAATTAACAAAATATATTGATGATCTAATTAAAAATATAGATGATATATATGATTATGCAGGTATTCCTACTGATGATGCTGACCAAGTAGATTCTGATTGTAGAGATACAATATGGAATTGGGTTAATGATGAAGGAATATGTAACTGGGATACTGAAGATAAAGAATCAGTTGGATTTATAAATGATGAATATAATAGATTATCTAAAGCTATATGTGATAAATATAAATTATAATTATGAAATCATTTAAAAACTATATATTAGAATCATTAGTTATAGAAGGTGGTAATGCAGTTAAAGCAGAACCAATTCCTGCAGTAATAGCGCCTAAGGTTTATGATGAGATTGAAAAGAAAGTTCATTCAATATCAAAGTTTAAAGATATTGATATGGCAGCTTTAGGTAGTATTGGCAAAAAGGCAGATGACCAGACTAATGGAGATATTGATGTTGCAGTTAAAGTCGATACTAAGGATGAACTTAATGAAATAGTTGATACTTGCTTTGGCGACTGTGAAATCAATTATAATACAATGAAGACTATTACATCATTTGGATATCCTTATGATATAGATGGTTATAAAGGTATTGCACAAGTTGATTTTATGATAGTTAAAAAGATGGACTGGGCTAAAGCATATTATCATTCTCCTAACTTAAAGACTGGTGAATCAAAATACAAAGGTGCTGTACGAACTGCTGCATTAAGTTGTGTCATATCTTGTTTGCCAGTTCCTGATGTAAAAGATGAATATTTTGAAGATGGTGTTACAGTTAAGAAACATTGGAAACATACATTCAATACAGAAGGTGTATTCATTCAATTGATTGATTACTGTGGAAAGAATGGTAAGCCTGTTAAGAATGGTAAGAAGATTAAAGAATTTGAAAAATTAGTCACTAATGATCCAACTAATTTAGTAAGATTCATATTTGGAGATAATGGTACTATAGAAGATATTAATTCAATTGAATCTTTATGGAAAGCTATACATGATCCTAAGAAATTCAACTGGGGTGATGAAGTATTAGCCGCTATTGAAAAGAAAATAATTGAAGACCCTGGATTAGAAGGAAAACTTAATAAAGAAGATTTTCCATGTAAATTTTATAAAGGTTAAATTATGAAACAAATAAATAATTTTATAAATGAGAAACTTATTATAAATAAGAATATTAAAGTTGATAAGTATCATTATCATCCTATAGATAATAAAGAATTAAAAGATCTTATTGAAAAATTAATTAAAGAACGTGGAAATGAAGCAAATTTGAATGATATTGATACATCACAGATAACAGACATGTCAAATTTATTTGAAGATTCAGATTTTAATGGAGATATATCAAAATGGGATATAAGTAATGTCAAAGATATGTCAGGTATATTTCTTAATTCTGATTTTAACGGTGATATATCTGAATGGGATGTAAGTAATGTTAAAAATATGTTATTTATGTTTAATAGTTCTAAATTTGATGGAGATTTAAGTAAATGGGATGTAAGTAATGTTACAAATATGGCATCAATGTTTGCTGAATCTAAATTTACTGGTAAAAATGGAGATATATCTAATTGGGATGTAAGTAATGTTGAATTTATGTCATATATGTTTAATGATTCTAAGTTCAGTGGAAACATTTCTAAATGGAATATAAGTCGCGATACAAATATATATAAAATGTTTAAAGGTTCTCCATTAGAAAAGAATCCACCTAAATGGTACAAGAAATAATAAAAAATATTATAAAGATAATTTGATAATTAAATGGAACATTTAATAGATAGATATTTAAAGAAGCCTGAAGTAGTTAAAGATTTATTTACAAAAGAAGTAAGTATATCTTTAAAAGTTGATGGCGCTGCATTTCAGATATCTTATGATAAAGAAAATGATAATATAACATATCATAAGCGTGGTGGTTCTTCAAAATCATTAGGTCCTATTATTGATGAATATACTCAATTAATGAGAAAGAACATTAATGATGCTATTGATTATTTTGAATCTAAAAAGGAAGCTGTTAAGAAGTATAAATTTTATGCTATTGAAATGTTCAACGATTCTTATATTCTTTTGACTGTTATAGATAATGATAATAATATAATAGATGATAGAAATAAGTTAGAAGAAATATCAAAATCATTAGGCATAGATTGTGTTCCTATATTATTTGAAGGTAAATTAAATAAAGAACAGATTGAATCATTAATGTCAATGATGACATTAGAATCAGAAACTTCTAATGATGTATATAAAGAATATCTTACTAATATATTTGGTAAAGGTGACTATCAGAAATTTTTAGTCGGAGATGAAGTTGAAGGTATTGTATTGACATGGAATATAGATAATGCAATATCGCAGTATAAGATAATTAATCCTGCATTTAAGACTCGTCATGATAAAGAAATCAAACAAGGAAATGAAGATTATAAGAAAGAAATAGAAGAATACATTAACTTATATGAATTGATATATGAAACTATTAATAAAATTGGCAAACATGAGAATGATAATTGGATTAAGAATTTAGATGCTAATTTTATTAATATGATTAATAATGAAGAATTCAAATCTAAATATGAAGATATAATAGATACATTACAACCTAAGTTTAAAGATTTCTTTACATTACAGATTAATAAAGCATCTAAAGAAATACAAGATATCATCAAAGAGTATGGTGACAATATGAAGTTCTTATATGAAAAATATTTACAAGTATTTTTCAAACAAAAGAAACGTAACTATTTTATATCTAAAGAATTCCAATTAAATGTCAATAAAGTAATCGAAAGACTTCAAAAAATAAATGAATCTAAACTTTCTCAATATATGAGAAGAAACATTAAATCATTTGGTGAATATTTTATTGATGAAAAATTAAAAATTAATAAAGATACAAAAATTAATACAGTAGTATATTCAACAAATACTGGTAAGAAAATAGAAGTCATTAAAAAAGTTGCTGAAGATACTGAATCATGGAAAAAATTTGAAAGTTTTGTACTTCAATTACGTCGTTTTAATTTAATGAAATATAGTAGAATACTTGTTTGTAATATTGAAGATGACAAATGGGTAACAAATACAAAACAAAGTTATTCAATAAATGATTATCAACCAAATTATAGATATCTTTATTCGAGTCAGAAAAATTATTATACATATAAACAAGTAATTGAAATGCTTGAAAGCGGCAAACACATAATTATATTAGCAGGTAAATAAATTATGAAATCAATTAATGAATATATTTATGAATCTCAAAATACATATTTTTCCGAACAAGAAATTGGAAAGATTATGAAAGATATGTGGAATAAGAATGGCATCTTTTATAAGTTCATTAAAGATAAAGTAGATTCATTAAAAGCGGCTGACATAAATGATTATTTAGATCAATGTTTAGATGATAATAGATGTACAGCAGAATTTGCAGCATATATAGAAATGGTTATTGGACGTCATAATTTTAGTTTAGAACAAGTTCAGAAATTTATAAATACAAATGATTTAAAGGATGAAGAACCTAAAAGACATTATATCAGAGAAACTTATAATCAATAAGAATACTAAAGTTGAATCTTATAAGGATATTGATTATGATAATCCTGAAGATATATGTAATATTTATAAAGCTGCAGTTATATCTATAATGAAAAATTCTTCTTATATAGAAGGCCCAACATTTAAAAAGACATTAGTTAGAATTCAATATAACGACATTATAGATATTCTTAATGATGTTTTTGAATATAAGAATATTGATTATGATGAAGGCAAAATTAAAAAAGGTAATGTTTGGAGAATAATAAGTAATGATAAAAAGGCAATTCAAAATATTATAAATGGATATACTATAACACTTAAATATGATAGAAATATTAAATTATCATATAAAGAATTATTTGAAAAATACAAAGATATTATCAATAAGAAATGAAATCAATTTTAACATACATAAAAGAATCATTAAATATATTTGAAAAACAAAATCCTTTTAATGTTTGGATAATGGTTGGTCTTCCAGGTTCAGGTAAGTCTACATATATTAAAGAAGAACTTCCAAAAAATATTGAAATTATTAATCAAGATTCAATAAGAGTTGAACTTGGAATTATGAAAGATGATGATCATAAAGCTATAGGTGATAAAGAACAAGAAAAGGAAGTGACTAGAATTAATGATGAACGTATTAATGAACTTATAAGACAACGCAAAGATTTTGTTATTGATAATACAAATGTTAAAGCAGGACGTGTTGAAAACTATTATAGTAAGTTAAATAAAGCTGGTGCTAATGTTAAGATAGTCATTATAGATACTCCTAAAGATGTTTGCAAGAAACGTAGAAATGATTGCATACCTGAGAAAGTAATTGATGATATGGAATTAGGAATCAATAAAGTTAAGAAAATATTTAAAGACAATAAAGATACTATCATTATAACAGATAGATACTAAATATTTATTTTAAAAAACATATATAAGTAATAATGAAAGATTTAAATAACTATATAGTTGAACGCGGAGCTGCGCCAGGATTAGGTGATAGAAAACCTTTGCATAGAAATCCTGCAGTAAATATGATACAATCAATTTTAGATGAATTATCTAAACATAATGATTGTAAATATGATAAAGAAAAAGATGCATGGTCTGGTAAAGACGCAGATCTTTGGAAAGGTGCAGGACAGTTCTTATTTGATTATGTACAAGAATTAAATCAAAAGGATTTTGAAGAAATTGTTGATCATTTTGGTTGGAAGCAATTTATACCTGATGTAAATGACATACATCCTTCAGAAATATCAATGTGTGTAGCATTAATATTGAATTCAAATAAACAAAAAGAAAGTTAAATTTTAAATAATATTTAAATTTTTAGCTCAGAATATTGAATTATAAATATTATTCAAAATTTTAGCTCAGAATATTGAATTATAAATATTATTCAAAATTTTAGCTCAGAATATTGAATTATTCTGAGCTTTTACTATATTATATACAAATAATAATTAATTTAAATATTCAAATAAAATGAAGCAGACAAACAATTTCAATTTCGAGAAGTTCAAGAATGGTGGTAATGCAACAACCAAGTTGGGTAATCCTGTTAAGTTCATTACAATGTGTTCTGACGGTCGCATGCTGGTACAGGTAACTCCACGAAACCGTATTGGTGAGCAGGGAACTCTCAAGTATGTCGCACCTGCAATGCCTTACACAGATAAGTACCATGTAACTGGTAAGAAGTATAACAATACTGATTCTGAGTTTGATATTGTAATGGGATAATATAATCAAATATATATAAAGGAGTACTAAAATATTTTAGTACTCTTTTTTGAATATTATTTATTTTATTCTATATTATAATATCAAACAAATAAAATATGGAATATACAAAGGAAGATTTATCAAATCAGGAGTTAATCAATGAAGTTACTGAGGCTACTTTCGGTAAAGCTAAAGGATGTCCAAAGGGAATGAGTCGCGGAGAATGGCTTACTAAAGAATTAGGTCTTGATAAGGTTAAATCAATTCGTCGTAAGAGCTCCGGTTGTGTTTCATTTTTTGACGAGGAAGATAACCGTCGTAAAGCTTTACAGGTTGCATATAAAGCAGCAAAAAACAAGAAGTGGAATTTGGTAGATGAAGAGTTTACTATTAATGAAGATTTCAATTTCACTCATACTTCTTGGAAAGGTGTTTTTATAAAAGGTGGTACAACAGTTATTGCAACAATGGAAATTATCAATAAGTACATTGAGGAATGTAATAAGCCTTATGGAGAACGTGATTTATCATTTATACATTTAGTAAAAGATTAATGTTAATTTTGTAAATATAACATACTTACAATAGAATATGAAACAGCCATACGAAAAATTAGAACAGTTGAGAGAAATCCTTGGCGATGAAACTGTATTTACTGAGTTTTTGAATTATTTCACAAATGATCAAATTGATAAGTTTTGTGATTCTGTAGCAAACGAATATGATATTTAAGATATGAATATAGTAGAGATTAAGACTGGTAAATATTATGATTCTGATTATTCAGAATATCATTTTAAGACAAATCATCTACGAAGAGATATTTATGATGACAATTATAAATTAACTCATAATTTTTTAGATTGGCTTCGTAGAAATCATTCAACAATATATAATGAATATATTTGTGACCCAGATAATTTTGAAATCATTTATCTTCATTTTGATGATATTGAACTAATCCCATAAATAAGATGGCAGAAAATTTTAGAAATAAACAATGGTTTAAGAACTTAACACAAGATCGTAAAGATGAAATTTGTGCTAAGTTTGATATTGATGAAAAGACATTAAAGAAAGCTGGACGTGAAACTGAAGATGGGCGTATTGTAGTTGACCTGCTTCGTATTGATCGTATATTACACACTCCAGAACTTTGGGATGTATGTTATAATGCATTAATAAAAAATGATGTATTTAATAATTCTTTAAATTGGGATATTAACGAAGTAGATGATATGATACTTCGAATGTCTTCTATATATAATTTTATTAATCCTGATGTAAAATTTCTTAAGTATAAATCTTCTTTAAAAAATGATCTTTTTACTAAGGATACGTATAAACGATTACTTAAATGGGTTAATTATGCCAAAGAAGATTTAACAGATGTTGAAAATGTTAAATTTAGTTCATATCAAATTTATTCACAAGTTAAATGCTTATTGGATTCAGATTTGAAACTAATTAAGCAATAATTGAATAATTAACCTTAATAATCTATTTATATATTAAATCTAATATAAAAATAATTATAATGAATTGGTATTTAATTTTATTTGTGGCAACTTTTGCCATATTTATTGTTAAGCTTTTGATTTCAGTATTTGCTGGAGATTTTGATTTGGATGTAGATTTTGACGGAGATTCAGATTGTGATACATCAAGTGCGTTTTCATTTAAGGGAGTATTGCATTTCTTAATGGGATTTAGTGCTTATCTTTGCGGAAGAGTTTATTTATATCCTATTAATTTAACTACAGATAATGGTTATGTAACATTTAGTTTTTGGGATTATTTTATTGCTGGTTTATGCGGAGCAGTTTTAATGATTCTTTTATTCTTATGTTATAAAACTGCAATGAAAGCTAATTGTACTCCAACATTACCTCAAGATAATATTAATGGATGTGTAGGTAATATTTATTTAAATCTTGGTAATGGACAATATTCTGTTGAAGCTCATACTGTAGCAGGAACTACGAATGTGGATGCATTTTACACTTCAGATGATTTGGAAATTGGAACTGAAGTAAAGTTAAATAAAGAAGGCGATAAGATTTTAATTTCTTGTATAGATAAATGAAAGTAAAAGATATTTTTGGTATTAAAGGATTAGGAACAGTTGTAACTGTACCATTAATTTTATGGGTAGGATCATTAACTTGTAAAATGGTATATGATTATAAAGTATTAAAATATTTAAAAAATATTAATAAAAAAATATAAATAAATTATATGAAGCTAAGGGAATTATTTGATTATATTTGGAATGAATTAGAAATTCCTGTAACTAAATTGGAAATTCAAAATGGAGTTAATAATTTGTGTGATAATATAAGATATGAAATTAATAAATTAGAACAGGAAGAGGAACAGAAAAAACAAATTAATTATAAAAGATATCCGAATTCATATTCTATATATTAATAATTGAATTAAGAGAGTATTAATATATAATTTTAAACGTTTAATTTTAATTTTTTTAAAAAATGAGTGAACAATTATTTACATTGATTTTGATTGGTGGAGCTGTATTGCTCGGTATTATTACCATTTGGGCGATTCTTTCTAGATATCGTCGTTCTGCACCAGATGAACTTTTGGTTGTGTTCGGTAAATCTGGAAAGATGAAGGTTGAAGGTGAAGATGGTAAGGAGAAGACTATTGTAGTTCCATCTAAGATTATTCAGGGTGGTGGTGCATTTGTATGGCCTATCATTCAAGATTACAAAAAGATGTCAATGGCACCTATTCAGATTAAGGTAACTGTTGACGGTATTGATTCTCAGGCTATTCCTATGCACTTGCCTGTTGTATTGACTACAGCTATTAGTAGGGATAAGGAAATTCAACAGAACGCTGCAACAAGATTCTTAAGTGCTAAATCTGAGGAAATTCACAAGCAGGTATCTGAAATCCTTGTTGGTGAGACACGTGCTATTATGGCAACAATGCTTATTGAGGAAATTAACGCAGAACGTGATAAGTTCTTGAATAAGGTTCGTGGATCACTTGAGCAGGAGTTGGCTAAGGTTGGTTATGATGTTACTAACATTAACATTTCAGAAATTACTGATGATGCTAATTACATTAAGAACTTAGGTCAGAAGGCTGCTACTAAGGCACAGGCTAACGCTGAGGCAGATATTGCTGAACAGAGGAAGCAAGGTAATGTTAAGATCGCAAACACTAAGAAGGAAGAGGAAATTCAGGTTGCTGCAGCTACTAAGGAGCAGGAGGTAACTGTTAATGAAACAAAACAGGAGCAGGAAGTTCGAGTTGCAGAGATTCAAAGAGATAAGGAAATTAAACTTGCTGAGGCTGCTAAGGAACGTGAGTCTGGTATTGCAACTCAAGAAGCTGAAAAGGCTGCTAATATTGCTGAGGCACAGGCTGATGCAGAATCAAAGAAAGCAACTGCTAAGGCTCGTCAGATTTCAGCTGTAGCTAAGGCACAGGCTGAAGCAGAATCAAATAAGGCAGGTTCTGAGGCAGAACAGATGAAGAATATCGCTAAGTATGAGGCAGATGCTGAAGCTACCAAGAATGAACAGGAAGCACAGAAGTTGATTCGTGTTGCTAAGGCTAATCAGGAGAAGGAAGCAGAAACTATTAAGGCAATACAGGAAAAGGAATCTAAGGCTGCAGAATATGAATCTGAGAAACGTAAGCGTAAGGCAGAAGCTGATAAGAAAGCTGGTGTCGCAGAACAGATTGCAAAGATTGAAGTTGCTGAGGCTACTGCTAAGGCAGGTAAGGCGGAAGCTGATGCTAAGAAGGTGAAGGAAACTGCTATGGTTGATGCAGAGATGTCGGTTGCTAAAACCAAGCAAGAGAGACAGTTGGAAGTTAACAAGGCACAGGCTGCTGCTGCAGAGGAGCAATTAAATGCTACTGAAATCGTACCTGCTCAGAAAGCTAAGGAGAAGGCAGTTATTGAGGCTGAGGCAATTAAACGTAAGGCAGAACTTGAGGCTGAAGCTGTTAAAGCTCAATTATTGAGAAAGGCTGAGGCTGAGGCTGAAGCAACTCGTATTAAGTTAAATGCTGAGGCAGAAGGTATTAAGAATAAGTTAATGGCTGAGGCTGAAGGTAAGAGAGCAAGTTTGATGGCTGAGGCGGAAGCATTACAGCAGAAGGAATTGGCACCTGCTATGGCATTTGAGAAAATGGTAGAGGTTGCAGGTGGTCGCCCAGATTTGGCTGTACAATGGAAGACTGTTGATCATCTTGAAGGTATCGCTGGTGCTCAGGCCGAAGCTTTATCAAAAATATCTTTGGGCCACGTTATGGTATATGGTGATTCTTCTACTGGTGGTAAGTTTATTAAGGATCTTATGGCTAACGTAACTCCTGCTATTGATATGATCTCAACTGGTATGAAGACTCCTATCAAGAATCTTTTGGGAATGACCGATGATAAGAAGGAGCTTAATGCACCAGAAGAGCAACAGATTAATGAAGATAAGAAAAAGAGAAATAAGAAAACTGATAACTTCGAGGAAGTTAAGTAAATAGTTAAAGCGTTAACTATATAAAGAAAGGATACTATTTAATAGTATCCTTTTTTTATTATTTTTATATATAATGATATTAAAAATATTAAATAATATATAAAGATGAAAAATATTATAGATTTTATATTTGAATCAAAATTCCCACACGAACGTAATAGTTATGCTGATGGTAAATTAGGTGATCTTGCTTTTAAAAGAGATAAAGAACACTGGGCATGGGAAAATAAATATTATAAAAAATTATTAACATTACTTAATAATAAATATATTAAACCATTATCAAAAGAAGTTAAAAATATAAAAATTAATGGTGATATAAATAATGAACATGATTTCTTTGGTTGTAGTGCAGGTTATGTAAATTATTATGATTCTAAAAAACAAAAACATGAAGAATATAATTTTAATATACATATAAATAATACTGATGATGAAACAATTAATAAAATTACAGATTATTTAGAAAAAAATAACATAGATTATGTTATTGATAATAGTTATGTTAAATATGGGGAATATCGTATATGTATAAAAGATGATGAAATGGAAAAGATTCAACAAGGATATGATGAAGACAGTGATAAAATATATGATAAGTATTCTAAGTTGATGAAACCATTTGAAAAAACTCCAGTAGATTTTAAAGATATTAAAGATGATGTTCAAAATGCATTAAATGATAAAAATGCAAATACATATTTTGGTATATATCATGATGATTTATTAGATTATGAATTATATCCTGTAATTCCTAAATTAATAAACAGTGTAAATGATGTGTTTATGAGTGGAAAATATTGGTTCTTATGTTCTGCTCATATAGAAGATGAGACATATGATGATGTTATTCCACATAATTGGTCATGGAGTGATGATATGACTTATGATGATTGTCTTTCTGCATGGAATGAATTATCTAAAAAACAACAGGATAAATTAATTGGTATGCTTAAAAATTGTTAACTTAAAATTATTAATAAAATATTCATATATAAGGTTGCCAATATTGGCAACCTTTTGTTGTTATATAAATTTATATTTTTATTTTTATTTATAATAAATAAAGTATAAATGATATAAAATATGAATTACGAAGGCAAATTTGGAACAGAAGATCCTCAAGATAAAGGGGATGCTTTAGAAAATTTATTTATAAAAAGTAATGCTCCAGATTTAGCAGATACAGATGAAGCATTACAGACTCCTATGTTAATTATTGATATGGACGAATTAGATAAAAAGACTTTAGAACGTGCCACATTAATAATTAACAAATTGGCAGCTTATTATTTTGATCAAAGATATATTGATAATCACCCTTATGTTACTTCAAAGATAACACAAGAAATTGATAACATCAGACGTCTTTTGAAAATGTTATCAGTTAATGAAAAGGCACAAGATACTTTGATTATGTCTATAGCAGGCAATATGGCTAAAGGTACTTTATATTCTTCATTAACTTCCTTACAAAATTCAATGTTACAGATGCAATCACAATTAAATTCATTAACGGCAAATCTTGAAAACATCTTTAAAGAAATGCAAGATAATTGCGATAAGACATTCCAGGAAAAAGAAAAAGAAACATCAGAAGATGGCTCTATGGTTGTTCGCGGTTCACGTGACTTTATTAAGGAAATTACAAATTCTTTAACTGGAATGAAGATACAATCTAAGGAAGAATCCGAAAATCAAAGTACAGAAATCATAAATCAAACCAATTAATTTAATATTATTTTTAAATATAAGAAAATATATTTGATATGTAGATAATGCCTAATTATGAATCTAATGGTGTCTTATTTAAAAATGTTACCGCTGGTTTGAACACTGGTGGCCAAAAAATAAATAAAGCACCATATAAGTATGAAAATGGAAATATCAAAAATCCCCAATTAATTATAAATGCAATTGATATTGATTGGAATAACGCTGAAGTTCCTGGATTGGATGATGACATTATTTCAACAGCAATGTTCTTAAGTACTATTGGTAATATTAATGAAACATCAAAACAATTAGTAAGAAAAACACAAGAATTAGAAACTGGTTTAAATAATTTATCGGATCATACAAGTGAAGTTGAAGAATCTTTAGGTACATTAGCAGAAAATGTTGATAATGCAGATCGTAGATTACAGCAATCAATTAATGAAAAAATATCAACAACAGAATTTAATGAACGTGTTGAAGAAATTGTTAATCAAATAGGTCCTAAAGAGACTTATAAGCATATTATATTAACACAAGAAGAATATGAAGCATTAGAAGAATATGAAGAAGATGCTTTATATATGGTTATTGATGATGGAGTTCCAACACCACCGCCAACTCCTGTACCTACAGATCCATTTGAAGATATTAGTACAAACTTAAATGTTTCTTATGTTGATGAAAATGGAGATATACAAGAAACTATATACACAACAGATGGTAAGATATCATTAGCGCCACAAAAGTCTTATACATTAGAAGGAACATTAATTGGATCAATTGAAATTGACACATCATCATTATCTAAAGTTAATAATGATACTGAACTTATATTAAATAATGTACGTATATTATCAGATACAGATAATGCAATTTTATATAAGATACCTGAAAATGCAAAAGCTCAGAAATCACTTAAGATAACATTATCACCTAATGTTGAAAACTATATATATTGCACATTAACTGCAGAAAATACAGATGATCAACCTGGTGCAATATATTCAATGAATAATCTTAACATTCAAGGCGCAGGTTATTTATCAATTAAGACCAAATCAGGTCATGGTATTCGTGCTGATGTTCTTAATTTAGGTGGTCCTCATATTTGGATCAATTCACCACATGATGGTATACATGGTAGAGATATACATATAATTGGCGGTGTATATAGCATGAATGGGTGTAATGATGCAATTGGTACTAGCAATTCTGGTAGAGTATTATTCTATGATGGCATATTATATACAAGTAATTTAAAACAAAATATTATAGATAGTAAAAACAAAGGATTATATTTCTCAGAAGATTTATTAACATCAGCACAATTACAAAGCTGTAATAATATGTATTTATTATCTGAACAAAATTATAAATCAATATTTGGAAATATAACTGGATCTATTCAATTATTACCAGGTCAACCAGATTTTGATTATGATGAAAATACAACAGGAACTCCAATAGAATTAGATGAAGCTACAGATACTTATATAATTTCTAATACTAAAGGAAATAAAGGAAAATATATTTTAGCAACAGGATATATTAATAAACCAATACAATTTGATGGCTATGGTAATCAAAATGGAGATAATGTAACATTATATTTAAATAATGCATTTATAGATACATATAATAATCCAGATTTAAGTAATGGTGGTAATGTACCATCTGTTTATTATTCTTCAGAAGGATCAAATATAAAAATAATGGCAGTTCAAGATTCTATAAATGTTATTAGAAATAATTATACATCTACAGGAATTGATGCCATTAATTTTGAAAGTGATTGTGTAAAATCTGAAAATAACTTAGAAATTGAACTTAAGAATAACTCATATTTGTATATATCATCGTTAAAAGCTGATGGATTAGATGGTGGTGAAACTAAAATTACTGATTCTAAAGGAAACATAATTATAACAAAATGTGGTCAACGTGGTATAAAAGGTAATGCAGTTGTTATTGGACCTGATGCAAATATATCATTAAAGAGCAATATTGAACAATATTACACAAAAGAATTTGTTGAAGAACATAATAGATTAAATCCAACAGATCAAATAAAATATACTACATTTGATGGTATATGTTATGTTAAGAATAATTGTAAAGTATTTATGCCAGAAATAGCAAATGGTTTATCTGATACTGATAAGAAAAATAGTGGTTTTGCTGATATATATGGAAGAAATGGTAAAGCTACAAGAGGTATTATTGGATTTACAACTTTAGAATTAGTTGGTGTATGTATAACTGGATCAATGTGTTCTGTTTCTACAATTAATATGGGTAGTGCAAAAAGATTATATTATAATGAAATTATTAAATCAAATGATACTATTCAAAATCCTATTCCATTAACTGGTTCTCCAAGAATACTTAATGAAGTTGATCCAACAGATGAATCTAAAAATGTAGTTGATTTTTAAACAATGATAGTAATTAATGGAGATAATATTGGTCTTATAAAAATTTATAAGAATGAAATTTTAGAAAATATTAGTGCAGTTTATCATAAAGGTGAAATGATCTGGGGTGGTAGTGGTGCACTAGCATGTTTTAGCGGTGGTACATGGATAGATACATTACCATGGCTTGATGATGCTATATGGAAAGATTAAAATATAAGAAATAAATTAAATAAATAAGATATATGGGTCTTTATACAGGAAGTTTAAATGAATTTATTGATTGGATATCTAATAGAGATATAATAACTAATAGAAAAACAATAGTTGACACAATTAGTGGTGGATCAATTCGTGAATTATTACAGAGTCATTTACGTAAGCCATTTTATGTTCACGAAGATATTGATAATAATAGAAAACTATTGTTCTCAAGTGAAGAATCTAAGATTAGATATTTTAAAGCAGTAGAAGAAGCGGGTGGTAATGAAAATGCCATAGCTCAAAAATATAAAGATTTAGTATTACTTGAATTTGATATCCCTGCACCTCATAAGATTATTTGTGTAGGGGAAAATGATGAAGTACTTAAAACAATGAATATTTTAAGTGGTAGTGCTCGTCAAATGATTAAGTTTAAAGTATATATTGATGATAAAACTAGTGGACTTAACTCAAGTTATGAAGTTAAATTTAAACTTGTAGGACCTAATAATCAAGTTACATACGAAGATGTTCGTACTTATGATAGTACTAGTACAACAGACGTACAGTTATTTGACTGTTTTGATTATTTGCAAACAGGTTCAAATACATTAACATTATCTATAAGATTAACTGGTGATATATCTGCAGAAAAAATTAACCCACAAATTCCTATTAATATTATTAGTTATAATATATCAGCAGAATATGCTACATCTAATTGGTTTGATCCAATTTCTATTGGTTCTAACCTTCCTATTAATATGATAGTTAATAGAAGTATTTCAACTCCTGTTTCACAGACAATTTCATATTACATAGATGATTATTCTAATCCTAAAGGAACAATAACAAAAAATATTGAAGGATTACGTGTTGCTACTTCATTAACAATTCCTAACGATATTATTAGAGAATGTGTTTGGCCACAATCTGGTACAGAAGAAAGTATGCATCCTAAGCATTATCTATTAATCAAAGGTAATATGTCAACAACAGATAATAGTATTAACTTTGATTCTAATTCATTACTTTATGAATTTATAACTCAATCTGATGAACAAGAAGAATTAAATAACCACTTTATAATCATTAAACTATCTATACCTGCTGGTTCTTTACAGACATCAAATGGTATGGAAGGAATTTATTTGACTGGTATTCAATATGAAGAGTTTATATTAGACTGGGCATATTTCACAAATGGTGGTACTGATGCATCTATTAGTGTTGAATGGGAGTTATGTCAATATGATACTGAAACTGGCGAAGTTATTGAAGATTCTAGAACATATTTGGCTACGTTATCAGGTATTAGAAACCAGGTTGCAGAGCCATTAAGATTTGTTCCAGATCAACCTTATCTAGAATCAGAAAACTGGCATTTGGTTGGTACTGTATTAAGTAATATTAAAGATTCTGAATCTGGAGAACCACGTAGATATAAAGCATTCGATAGACAAATTATTATTGAAAGATCATCATTTGAATTTGAATTTAATGAATGGGCTGGATATGTATTTAAATTAAATGCTTATGGCCGTACAAACAGTGAATCTGAAACATCAAGAACTAGATGGATGCCAACAGGTACAATATTGAATACTGCAAATATTCCACAAATGAATTTTTCTCCGTCAATTCCTTGGGATTCTGCAAATGGATGGTCAAATAATAGTTTGACATTCAATTCAGAAACATGTTTTGGAACAATTAACTTTAATGCATTTCCAAGTGGAAATCAATATTTATTAAGTGAATATGGACGTACAATAGAAATTGACTTTATGTCAGGTTCAGTTAATAACGATGAAGATCCATTGATTATAATAGGTGCTAACGGAGAAACAAGTAGAACTTATGAAGGGTCTACTCGTACAAATCCTGCGATATATATTTATCCTACAAAGGCGGTTATGTATTCAGGTGCAACTGAAGTCATTAAGACAAACTATAAATCTAATGAACGTATTCAGTTAACATTCATATTTATGCCTAATACTGCCATTAAAGATGCTAAAAACGTTTATATTGTTAATAATGGTGTACTTGAACGTGGTGCTAACTTAAGTGACCAAACAATAAGTAATGCAAATGGATGGATTAGAATTGGTGGAACAAACTCTCAAATATCTTTATATAATATAAGAGTTTGGTGGAGAAATATGCCAGTTTATGATGCATTTACAAACTTCTTATTTGATGCTCCTAATAAATCATCAATCATTATTAGAAACTCAATTACAAAAGGTTCTGGATCATCTGAAATTGATTATGATAGATGCGTATCAAAAATAGATACATTCTTAATATCAGGTAACATTAATAATATATTGACTCCTGGTGTTAATAAAGAAGATTCTGAAACTCCAGTTAACATTTTATATACAACGCCTTCAGATGGTCAGTATTTAGGATTCAATGCTACCGCAGTTAAAATGAGAAAACATGGTCAGTCAACATTGAACTATCCTATTGCTTCATTTAAATTCTGGCTTAACAAATCAAAGGGTGAAAATAATCCACAAGTTGAATTTAAAGATGGTGTTAAAAACTTAAGGTTAGTTAAGAATAGATATCCTATTAACATAGGTTCAATTCCTTCTAATAAATATGTTTTACAAGCAAACTATGCTGACTCATCTGGTGTTCATAATGGAGGATTACTTAGATTAATTAATGAAACATGGTATAATGCCCCATTTAAGAAATCAAATGGTGTAATAGAATATAAATTAAGAACTTCTCCACAGTTATTTACATCTAACCAAACAGTTATTCATAATGATACACTATTAAATGAAGTTGGATCATCTGTATGGACTGATGGATATGGAAATACTGATGTAGAAATAAATGGAGTAAGCGCAAAAAATCATACATGGGGTGACTTACGTATAGCTGAAACTGGAAATGCACAACTAACAGCATTCCCATATAAGTTACGTAATGCTCCTGATTCACGTCCTGCTGTTGTATTCTATACTGATACATCTTCAGCAATACCTACTAAAAAGTTCTTAGGACAATTCGTATTAATGGATGATAAGAAATCAGATCATATATTTGGCGAACGTTCTATTTATCTTTGGGGTGATGGTAATGATCCATTCTGTATGACAACAGAAGGTGCAGATACTCCAGTAATTATAAATGGTAAGACTAAAAAAGGATATGACCAAGATGAATTCTGTGTTTGGGATAATAAACGTGTATTAAGAATTGAATGCGTACTTATTAACACTCCATTAACATCATTCATGGATTTTAATGTACCTAATGACATTGTTATTGATAAAGACGGTAATACTGAAGATGATCAAACATTTACAAATGATCATGCCGCTTCAGATATTAAATATGAAACAGATCCTTCAACTGGAGAATTCATACTTGATGAAAATGGTAATAAGAAACCATTGAACTATTACTGGGAAGACTATTTTGAAATGATATTCCCTGATGAAGATGATATTTCTGAAGATGATGCTGCTGAGAATTTAAATAAATTTAGTGGTGTTCATAAGACTCCAGAACAAGCAGCAGATCCAAATTATAAATGGCCAGAAGGAACATCTAAGTTCATTAAGAAAGCACAACCATGGATAGATTTCTTGAGATGGATCTGTTCAATAGGACAGCTTAATAAAGATTCACAAGGAAACCCAATTATAAATGGCAATGTTTCTACAGCAGCATTAAATAAATTTAAATCTGAAGCACATGACCACTTAGATCTTTATAAGTTAGCTGCTTATTATATATTCTACATAAGATTTGGTCTTGTTGACTCTGTAGAACGTAATGCTCAATATAAAACATATGATGGATTACACTGGTTCTTAGAGCCATGGGATATGGATATCGCATTAGGTAATAAGAATACTGGTGGTCTTGCATTTGATCCTCCTATGGACCGTACAACAATGCTTGATGCTACATCACAGACATATGCATATTCAGGAAGATCAAAAACTACTTCTAATGTTCTATGGGATTGCTTAGAAAAATGGGATTATTGGAGAGATGTAATTGTTCCTGAAACTGCACAAGCATTATATGAAGGTGGATTGACATACGATAAGATAACAGAAATGTTTGATAACAATTTTGCTAATAAATGGGCAGAATTAGTATATAATGAATCTGGTATGTATAAGTACGTAGAAAAAGCTCAGGATGCTACATGGCTTAACTGGTTACAAGGATCTCGTACTTCACACCGTCACTGGTGGATATCTACATCAATGAACTATTATGATTCTAAATGGACTTGTGGACAGTTTAATTCATCAAGAATATATATGGCTGTTGATAAACCTCAAGGAACTGAAGCTATCATAACAGTTGTGCCTACATCTGAATCATATTTTAAATTGACACAGATGGATACTACATTAAATAGAGGATTATATAGAGCTACCAAATCTTCTCCTGCAAGATGGGATGCTACAAACTGGTCATTCTCTACAAAAGACCCATCACACTTATTTGGTGCATTATTCATGGAGAAGATTGACTTGGATGTATTTGGACAAGGATTACAAGTATTATCATTCCAAAATGCAGTTGACCCAGTATTAGGAGCAACTATTAAAGAATTAAGTATAGGTAGTAGATTGCCTGAAGACTTAGAAAGTCCAAGTAGAACGCAATTCACTGGATGGATTCATAAGGTAGCTCCAAGTATAACAAACTCTTCATCTACAACTTCTGAAGATGATTCTGAAGGAGCACCAGATGCATTAGAAAACATTATAACATATAATATAACAGGACAACTTGGCCTTAAGGATGGTGATATAATAAAATCTAATAGAGCAAAACTAAAGAACATATATGCTATAGGTACTGGATTTACAACATTGACTTCTTCTGCATTAGGAAACGTATATGAAAACGTCCATTTGCCAGGAAGAACTTTAGAAAATACTGGATCTACTGTAAAAACAACACCTGGCGTTATTAGTATTAATGTTACTAATACATCATGGAAAAACATAACATTCTGGGAAACATCATATAACTCATCAGGTACTGAAAGAGTTCCTTATGAAATTAATGGGGAAGTACAGAGAGATGAGAATGGAGATATCATATATATAGAAAATCCTACTGTAGCTACATTTAAAAAGATGAATAGAATTCCTAAAGAATTTAAATCATTGACATTCAAAGGATCTACTGCTAATAATGTATGTACATTAGAATTTGTATTAGATTGGTTTAATTCTATTGAATATTATGTTAGTCAAGACAATCCTGAATTATCTGGAGATGCATTAGAACGTAAAGTACTTGAATATATTGGTAATAATTGCACCGCATCATTAGATAATATTAGATGGAACTATAATAAGTCATTTAATGATCCTGACTATAGACCAATAACATATAAAGATGTAGTAAGATTAGGATACCTAAACGGAATGCCTGATGAAAATGGAATTGGCGTAAACTGGGGTACAAATTCATCATTAAAAGGATATGTTAAAATTGAAGGTGAGAATATGAAACCTGCGCAATTAACTGAATTATCTAACTTATTTGGTGAAAATGTATTTACTTTAAGTAATATTAACTCTAACTTAGTTATTGACCAAGAAAGTAACTATGCTCAGATTTCAGTATCAGGAAACATACATATAGAAACAGATACAACAACCGGTGAATCTATAATCGTTGCTAATGAAGGATCATTGATTAAATTTAAATGTACATCATTCTTACTTTCTTCTGAAAGTGTTGAAAATTATGTATGGACAATCAATGGAGCTGAAGGAAACACATTCGAAAATGCTCCTGATGGATTTACAAGAAATCTTATATTAGATCAAACAACAAAACCTGAAAGATATACTATTACTATTACTGCAACAAAAATAGGTGATCAATCAATTAATTCATCAGTAATTGTATATATAGATCCTACAATAACTGCTCGTGACTTTAAGTTTGAACCTGTAAACGGTCGTGATGTTAGACGATTCATATGTGACGAAGTAACTGCTCGTAATATGTTCGGAAATAATGCTATGGTAAATGGTCAGCTTAGAGACATATTCATCATTCCTAAAGGTGGAATGCAACAAGAATTTAAGTTAGATACTACTACAGAATTTGATGCTACAATACATAGTGTAAGTTTCAGAATTGGGGCAATCAATAACTCATTACCTATCAGAGAAACTGCATCAACAGGATGGACAGGAAATGAATTATCAGTTAATGATTCAACTGAATATTATGTAACTACTAATGAAGTAGCAGATGGAGAATTAATTAAAGTATTGACAACAGCCGATAGTTATATCAATCGTACTAAGAAGGTAGTTAATGGCATATTGACTGGTGTTCGTAATAGTATTAAGTTTAAGACATGTGATGACATAACATTATTCAATACCACTTGTGAAGATATGAAATACTTTACATTATATGGAAGTGTCAAATATAATTCTCCAAGTATCGGCACTCATACATATGCATGCAATATCATATTATATGATGATTCTAACTTCATATTGTCGCAAAGCTCTAAAGCATTCGCACCTATATTAAGAAAGCTTAAGGAATATAATACAGAATACTATAGTCCTATAACATCATTATATAAGTCAGACCTATCAGTATTAAACGGAACATTAGATTTTAAAGATGACCAAGGAAACACAATAGATATGGCAAATGATGCACAGTCATTTATCGCATCTGGTAAAAATGAAAGCATATTCAATTATATGCCTAACATACAGATACTTGACTTTACAGGATTAACATATAACTTTGAAGATTTTGCTACACAAGGAAAACAATACTTTAATATGAAAAAGTTAAGATCATTAAATAAACTGATATTAAAGGACTGTCCTGCAACAAGTATGGATCTACTTATTGAGAATAGCTCAACAATACAAGAATTAGACTTAAGTGGAAACTGTAATGCTGGTCTTATTTGTAAAAATAATCCTGCATTAACTACAATAAGTCTAGGTAAACCAAGTTTAATAAACATATCTGACTGTGCAAGTTTAACAAATAATGGTGTAACAATAACAGATAACTCATTGGTTAATAGTATTGATTTGAAATCAACATCTACAGACAGTTTGATAATGTTTAAGCTATTAAATAAATTCTTGGCATAATATAATGGGAAAACATATTAAATTAACTCAAACAGTTGGGCAGGAAAATAACGTACCTGCTCAACTTATAACAAAACTATATACATTATATAGTAATCAATTAAAAGGATTGGATTCATGGGACTGTAATGAAGACTCTATACAAGGAACATTTAAGACAGGATATACATATGATAAATATGTAGAAGCATTACATTCATTCTTCAATAATCTTAATATTATATCTGAAGGATATTATGTATATTTTGAAGATCCTGTTGTAGAATCAATAATATTAAACCAATTAGTTAATGTAATATATCCAGAAAAACATTATGAAGGAGTTATTACAGGTTTAGAAGTAAATAATTCAGGTAATTCTGATTATTATGGATTTAGACGAATATTTAAAGGCAATAATGAAATACAAACATTTGATGAGCTATCAAAACTAACAAATGTGAAAGCATTAGCAACAAGTGAATTTGCTAGTTCACAATCATTAACAAGCATAGATTTAACAAATATTGAAACATTTGGAATTAATGCATTTGCATATTGTTCTAATTTAGAATTCTTTAATGGACAGAATTCAGAAAAAGGATCTTTACGTTTGCCTAACCTTAAATCAAACGGTTTCTCTGGAGGAATCTTTCAATGGGAAAAGACAAATAATGTATGGAGAGGTCCTAAAGTAAAAAAGATATATGACTTAGGAAACTGTACAGTCATACAAGATAGAATATTTTTACACTGTATTTCACTTGAATATATTGAAGACGGCATATTAGAACAAATTACACGTATTGGACATTATTCATTTCAATACTGTGAAAACTTGATAATAAATGACTTAAAATTGCCTAATATAACAACTATAGGAAATGAAGCATTTCGCAATACACAAATAAAGAAAATATCTGAATTGGGAAACTGTACGATATGTGAATACACATTTGAATACTGTGATAAATTAACATCAATATCTCCAGAAGCATTAGAAAATATAACAAAAATATATAAAGGGGCATTTGCATATTGTACAAATTTGGTAATAGATGACTTAAGTCTACCACAATTAACAGAAATTAGTGAAGATGCATTTAGAGGATGTAAAATAAAAACAGTATCGAACTTAGGTAATGTAACAACAGTAACTGGATTTACAAATTGCACAACACTAACATCAGTATCAATTCCATTAAGTGCAAATAAATTAGGTCAAAGTGCGTTTATGGGATGTGTCAATCTAACAGGTGTCAATGATATCATAAATAGAATAACATATTTTGATACTGATTGTATGACAGGTATATTAACATTACCATCAATTATATACATAAAAGCTAATGTTTGTAGTTATAGACCATTTAAAGATTCAAATGTTAGATCAATGTATCTTCCTAACATAACACATACAAACAGTATTAGTGGATATGATACTCCAGGTGTTGGTAGATTAAATAGAACAGTAATGTGTGGATCAACAATGGATATCTATTATCTAAAAAATATTCGTAAAATAAATGGATGGCTATTTGGTGGTAAGTCATACGCCGACATATATGCAACGGAATGGGATGGAACCTTATATTATAATACAAACTATGAAGGTCTAGGAAGACGTAGAGAAAACAATAATTGGGTACAGGAATATAAAGGCGCGGTACCATTTGGAGAACGTGGGCAACGTATCGACAAGTGGGCAGCTAATGTACTTTGGGCAAATATAAAATATTTGGTCATAAATAATACAACACCACCAGAATATTGGCAATCAACATATCAATATGGAGGCAGTATATTTAGTAGTATATCATTATATATGAAAGCTGAGAGCGGATCTAATGAAACTTTCCATTATTTGGTTGTACCTAGATCTGCAATTAATACATATTTAAACTGGGATGCAATCAATCCTGATTTAAGTTCACCAAATTTAGACAGTGAGTATAGACAAAAATTTACTGATATTACCAAGTTTACAAATGATGCTACTGAAAATAGAATAATAGCTTTAGAAAGCATGGGGCATTTTGCAACAAAAGCAGAATATGATGCTGCTCCAGATATGCCAGATGGAGTACATAGTAAAAATGAATATCTAATAGAAGAATACATGGGATTATTACCAGGAGAGTCAATTAACTGGGATTCAACTCCAACTTGGGGAGTATAATATAATAAAATTATAAAGTAAATAACGAATGTCTAAAAAACATATTAAAGTTAATCAAATAAATGTTCAAGAAACTAATGTTCCTTCTGAATTAATTACCAAACTTTATAGATTAATTAAAAGTACTGAAGCTGGAAACGAAGTATGGGATGCTATGGATGAAGGCAAAATAGATACGGCATTAGTAGGATCATTTAAAACAAAAGGATATACATATGAAGAATATGTAGATAAAATAAATCAATATTTTGATGGTACTTTAACTATAGAAGCTGAAGGATATTATATTTTATTTCAAGATGATTTTGTTTTAAATACTTTATTAGACAAAGGATTCGGTGATGGTACAGGTATATCTACAGATGTAGCTAGAAATATTATGTTTAATCCATGGGATATGTTTAAATCAACTGAAATAGAATATTTTAATGAATTTAAATATTTTTCTGATTTAAATAGTAGAAATACACAATCTAATAATCCTGGTAATAATAGAAGTTTTTGTTTTAGAGATTCAAATTTAAAATCAATAGACTTAAGTAATTTAACAGCTCCAGTACCTTATAATGCATTTAAAGGTTGTACATCATTAACTTCAATAGGTAGTTTATCAAAATGCAGTTATATTGGAGAATCTGCATTTTCTGGTTGTACTTCATTAACTTCAATAGATTTATCAAATATTACATGTTTATATAAAGACTCTTTAAGACAAACAGGATTAGTTCTAACAAATGAAGATTTACAAAATATATCTACATTTATTGGAAATCGTGATTCAGGCGTTTTTGGCGCGGGTAATTATGTAACATTATTAGACATTGAACTATTAGATTTACCAAATTGTACATATGTAGCAGATACTACTTTTACTAAACAAACAAATATAAAATATGTTAATTTAGAAAATTTAAACACACTATGTGGAAATAAAACATTTTATGGATGTACACAATTAATTACAGCAAAATTAATTGGAACATTTATTGAAATAGATGGTGATTTTTCATATAATGGTAATGGTATGTTTGAAAGTTGCGTTAATTTAAGAGAAGTAGAATTACCAGTAAATTTATCAAATTTATCATATCATATATTTTATAATTGTACAAATTTAACTACAGTTAATTTTAGTGATTTTCAAGAAAATCTTACTATAATTGATGGAAATGCTTTTTATAAAACTAATTTTACACATAAAGTATTTTATTTACCACGTTGTATAAAATTTGGTGGTGTATATAATCATGGAAGAGGATCTAATTATGATGGATCTACTGCTCCATTTATAGGTATGATAGGTAATTATAGTTTTTATTTACCAAAAATTACTGAAATTCATGATTCATATGCATCTAATAATTCAAGAGGAAATAGAGTATCATATTTTGGTGAAAGGATATATATGCCATATATAACATTATTTTCAAATAATGTTCATAATCAACATCATGACCATTCAACTATTAAAACATTATATTTTAAAAAATTAAATAAAGTACAGGCTAGTACATTTGCAGGATTTACTGTAGATATACTTATATTTAATAATGCAACACCTCCTCAACTTGAAATAATGAGTGATTGGGTAGATACTGGAGATGGTGATAATGGAATATGCTTATTTAATGAAGATATGTTTAGAACTACTATCATTAATGATGGTATTTATGTACCAGATTCTGCAGTAGAAACATATAAAGCTACTTCATATTTCTCAAGTGTTATAGATAAAATTAAACCTTTAAGTATATGTCCACGAATTACTATTGAACAAGGCATGGGTGGTATGGCTGGACTAATAGAAGAATATATGAATGAAAAATAAACATAAAACTAAAAAATAAAATTAAATAATATTTAATAGAAGAATATATGGGATTAGGTCCAAATGAAACAATTAACTGGGATTCAACTCCAACATGGTCAATATAAATATATGAACATATAATATGTCAACTTTACATATAAACGTAAATCAACAAGAAAGTATAATTGAATATAATGTTCCACCTTCATTGATAAACAAGTTATATAAATTAGTTAACAGGGAAAATAATGGTGAAACAATATTTGATAATAATACTAATATAATTGGAACAATCAATACTGAATATACTTATGAAGAATATATAAATATTATCAAAAACAGATTCAACCAGTTACATATAAATGCAGATGGATATTATATATTATTTGAAGATGAAAATTCTAAACAAATATTATTTAATGCAATTAATTGGACTGAAGAAGGAATTACTGCAGAACAAGCAGCTAATATTAATTTAATTGCATCAAATACAAAAATTAGTGGAACTTCAATAATATATTTTAATGAATTTAAATATTTTACAAGTAATAGTGGTCTTACTGATTTATTTAAAAATTGCACATCATTAAAAGAAGTAACTATGCCACCAATTGTTGCATCTTGGGCTAGAGGATATTATGATCATAGCCCATTTTATAACTGCTCATCATTAACAAAAGTTAATTGGAATAATTGTACAATAACTGGAGGAGATAAATATAGAAAATATTTTGGATTATATAATAAATGCTCATCAATAAAATGGTATGATGGAATATTGCCTCCAGGATGTGATGAAATTAGTGAACACATGTTTAATAATAGTGGTGTTGAAAAAATAATAGCTCCAGAAGGTATTACATGTATGGGTGCTATTGTTGGTGCGACAAAATGTGTATATATTGAATTACCTACAACAGTTACAGAAATAGATGCACAACATTGGGGACGAAATATGAATGAAAGATCTGGTGGTACTGGACAAATAGTTTTGGCATGTAAAGCTATAACTCCGCCAACATTATTAAGGACTGATGGATTTCATGATGCTGATACTACAATATATGTACCAGATGAATTAATATCCGAATATCAAACTGCTTGGAGTAACTTTCCTAGACTTTCTGGAATATATGGATTATCAGAATTACCACAAACATATAAAGATATGGGTACAATTAAATAAAAGAATATATGTAAAAGGAATTATGAAAGTAATTCCTTTTTATTTTGATCTTAAAAAATATTTATTTTTATTAAAATATGTATTTTTTAATATTAATTTAAAAAAAAGTATATTATTTTTAATTGTATTTGAAATATTATAACAAAAATATTGTAAACCAATAATATGACAGATAAACGTTGCTTGATTTATGAGACTCTTGGTAAAGTTTCAGATCTTGAAATCGTTGAAAGTAAAGGTAGCAACGGTATGCGTCTTCATGGTGTATTTGGTGTTTGTGGTATAAAGAATCAAAATAATCGTGTTTATGATAAAGAAAATTATAAGCAGATGGTTGAGTCTTTACAAAAAGTTATCAAAGAATCAGGTTGTCCTGGTGAATTGGAACACCCAAACTCAATGAATATTAATTTACAAAATGTATCTCACAAGATTGAATCTATTCAAATGAATGAAGATGGAACCATCACTGGTGATATCTTGCTTTTGAATACTCCAAGTGGAAAAATTGCTCAAGCAATTGTAGAAGGCGGTCTTCCATTGTATATATCTTCAAGAGGTGCAGGTACTATCACTAATGAAGGTCGTGTAACGTTATCTACTATTAAGACTTACGATTTGGTCGGTACTCCAGGTTTTAGTCAAGCCAAACTTACTCTTAAAGAGAATCAAAAACTTGAATGTCTTAATGAAGGTTTAGAAGAAGGTAACAATGAAACTTGGGTAATCGTTGAAGGTTCTGATGATCTTTTATCTGATGATGATGATAAGGATAAAGATAAAGAACCTAAAGAAGAACCTAAGGAAGATGATAAACCAAAGGATAAACCTAAGGAAGATGACAAGGATAAAGATGACTCTAAAGATAAGGATAATGATAAAGAAGATAACAAAAATAATGGCAATGATAATACCGATATGGAAAAACTTAGAGAAGCTGTTGAAGAGCTTGCTAAAAAAGTAGAATCTCTCCAAGCTGAATTGCATGTTGCAAAAGAAAGTTTAGAAGAGACTAGAGAATCAGTTAAGCCAGTTAATTACGAAGCTATTGAACAATGGGTAAAGGAAGAATTTGCTCCAGAATTCAAGCAAGAAGTATCTAATGAAATTAACGAAGATATTGATGAAAAGATTGATACTAAAGTTAATGAATCAATGGAAACTATTGCTACAGGCGTAGAAAATTGGATTAATGAAGAATATAATCCTGAAGTTCAAAAGTGGGTTAATGAAGAATTCGCTCCAATGGTACAACAATGGATAGTTGAAGAATTTGCTCCAGAAGTTCAGAACTGGGTAGTTGAAGAATTTGCTCCAGAAGTTCAGAACTGGGTAGTTGAAGAATTCTCACCTGAAGTACAAAATTGGATCGTAGAGGAATTCTCACCTGAAATTCAAGGATGGATTACTGAAGAATTTGCTCCAGTAGTAGAAGGATGGATTACTGAAGAATTTGCTCCTGAACAATCACAAACTATTGAAAATAAAGTAAATGAGAATGTTTCTGCATTTATGGAATCTCAAAAGGCTGGTCGTTTAGAAGAAATTGATAGTTTACTTGAATCAATTGCAAATGACGATAATGCATCAGTTAACAAAATTGTTGAAGAAGAAGGAAAGAACAATAAATATAAAGGAGTTTATGTTGTAGAAAACATGCCTGCTGAATATCGTCCTTCTTGGGAACTTCTTACAGAAGCTCGTCAACAAGAAATTATTAGAAGTTCTCGTATGTATGACTTCATGAAGGAAGGTCAAATTGAGAAGTTCTGGGCTAACGTTGATTTCAATCAACAAAATCCTGTTTATGTAAATGAAGCTAAGGAAAATCCTATGGAAGCTTATCAGAATTCAATTGTTGCAAAGATGAAAGCTCTTCGTAGAAATTGCTAAATTTAATAACTAATAAGGAAATTGCATATATTTTCTATTAGGAAAGAAAATATTTATTTTTATATAAAATTAATTTATCTCAAAAGAGAATAACAAATAAATTTCAACTTAAATAATATGTTTAATGAACAAAATGGTGTACAGACATGGGAGAAGATGTTGAAAGAAAACTTCAATGTTACAGACCAGGAAAAACTTAACTGGGTGTCTCAGTACGCAGCTATTCATGAAATTCACGAATCTCAACTTGGAATTAATGGTGGTCAAGTAGTTACTAACGCTACAACTTATCCAGGTGTTGGTCCTATCTATACTACTCCAATGAACACTACAGGTATGGGTAATATTGCTGCTCCAAGTCAATTAGATCCAATGAGCACAGCTCCATATAACCAAGCTAATCCAACAGGTTCATTCTGGGGTCAAACTCCAGGTTCAGGTGATATTCCTGTATCAACATTACCAATGGCTCTTAACGTTGCATTGTTAACTATTGGTCTTGAATTAGTTCCAGTTATCCCTGCTAAGGGTCCTTGGGCTATGTTAACTTACATGGACTTCCCATATGCTGGTGGTAAGTTAGGTCGTGTAAACGAAACTTCATTCGATGGTAAGGGTGATCTTAATGAAAACAAACCAATCTATGTTAAGATCAAGGGTCTTACACTTGCTCAGATCCAAACAATCCGTCAAGGTATGGAAGCTGCAACTCCAACAGTTAAAGCTGATGATACTGTAACTGTAGGTGGATTTGAAGGTAAGTTCATTTCATTAGGTCGTATGGATGCTTGCCCACTTGTAAAAGTTGTTAAGTGTTCAGATGCTAATCACTCAATCCGTGAAGAATTCGACGCTGCTACTTCTGTAGTAATCGGTAGTGTTACTATCACTCTTACTGCTGCTAATGCTTCTACAGGTGTTCCTGCTCAAAAGGTTGAAGCTGACTTCGTACAGACTTCTGTTGATTTAGTAGATGGTTTCGCAAACTTCTTCGATGGTTCTAAGAATTCAATGACACGTGCTCAGAATGAAACTGGTACAGGTAATGTAATCGGTCTTCGTTTATTCAGCAAGTGGATCCAAATGGGTGCTTATGAAGTAACTGGTACTGTTACTCGTCAACAGTTACAAGATCTTCCATTATATGGCGTAGATGCTGTAGGTAAAGTTATGGAAGCTCTTCAAAACGAAATCACTCAACATATCAACCAACGTATCCTTGAAAGAGTATTCGCACTTGGTGTTACTAATGCTGCTCAACAAAAGGCTCGTCAGGGTGTTGATTTGAACTTGTGGATGGGTAAGACTGGTTCTACAATTTCTATGGCTCAAGCTTATGCTGGTGTACCTCACTTCACAGATATCTACGGATATGATCACAAACCAACTTGGACAGGTATTAAGAACTCAGAAGTTAATACTTCTGCTGAAAATCTTTCTACACGTCAACGTCGTATCATGAGCCGTATCTTAGCTGCTGCTAACTTAATCCAATTGGTAGGTCGTCGTGGCCGTCCAACATGGATCGTTACTAACGGTAAGATTGCTTCTGCATTACAAGATGTATCTGGTTACGTTGTAGCTCCATTCTTGAACACAATGTCTCAAGCTAATACTCAGAACTTATACCACGCAGGTACTGTTGCTGGTCTCCAAGTTTATGTAGATCCTTACATGGATTGGAATGATACTCGTATCTGTATCGGTCGTAAGGGTACTGGTAACGAACCTGGTGTAATCTTTATGCCTTATATTCTTGCAGATACTATTAGTATTACTGCTGAAGGAACTATGGCTCCTAAGATGTTGGTTAACAGCCGTTATGCAATCGCTGAAGCTGGCTTCTTCCCAGAACTCGCATATTTCACAATGGTTGTTGATTCAGAGTTCGATATCATCTAAAATATATACGAGCAATAACTCGCCTCTATATATTAAATCGATACTTGTGAAAGTATCAAGGGTAACCTTAGAGGTTACCCTTTTTTATTTTGATTAAGATATTAATAATAATTACAAGCTTTACTTTTAAACAATTAGTTTGTAAAATTTTTATTTTTATTTAAATTGTATTTTTATCTATTATGACTTTAAGTCATTAGATTATAAAGATTTACAATTAAAAAAATAATAAATATACAAAGATATATAAATATGGCAATTCCAGTACATTTGCAACAATTTAAAGCTGCAGGTATTTACCGTGTTGTATTTGACCATTCTACAATAATGAATGAAGATACACAGCTTCTTAGATTAGTTGTTGGTTACTCAGAAAAAGGACCTTTCAATGTTCCAGTATTCGTTCGTAACCCACAAGAATTTAAGTTGTTATTTGGTGACATATCTAAAAAGCTTGAAAAGCGTGGCATATACTTCCATCGTTTGGCTTTACAAATGCTTAAGGTAAGTCCTATTTTATGTCTTAACCTTAAAAAGTTTGATAATGAAACAGTAGGTGCTGCTACAATCAGTACAGACTTTAACCCTAAATTCAATCCTATTGATGAGGTTAAGCTTAATATAGAGGATATATATGACACAACTCGTTTTTGGACATTAGATGCAGAACATTTAAATAATTTACGTTCAGTAGAAGGTGCATTGTTAGATCAATATATTAATATTTCTGCAACTAATATAAAAGCAAATTCAGCAACATATTTTATACGTAAAGCATCAGGTTCAAAAGTTGCAGGATATAACATTACTGTAAACGATTGGTATTCTGATGAAGATATGCCTGAATTTATGGAACCTTACAAAAATAACTTAATTTCTGACTTCTTTGCAGAAATTTACGTGTTCAAAGGAAAGTTCGAAGCAAAACAGATATTAGCTTCTGATACACTTAAAGATTATTTCATTATCACTAATGAACTTGATGATAATGGTAACCAAGTTCTTAAATTACGTGATAAAGTAATTAATCCATTTGGTGATTCAGTTGATACTCTTGACGCATTGTATAGAGATGAAACATCTAATGCATTAGGTCACTATATTGGATCATTAATACCTTACTTCAAGAATAAACAAGGTGCATATGCATGTCTTAACGTTGTATTCAATAGTGATATTGATACTCATAACTTAATGATGTCATTCAATACTGATTTATTAGAAGAAGAATTGGCTGCTAACATTGATCTTTCAGGTCGTATGTTTATCCCAACAATTGAAAATCCTAATAAATTAAATTCATCATTAAATATTGATAAGATATATGCAGGTACTGCTACAACATCAGTATTAGGTAATATTAATTCACCAGTTATTGCTGATTTGATTAAATTCCATACTGATGTATATGATCCTGAAACAAAGACTCCAGCACAAGATATCTTTGTTGGCAATACTCGTGTTGCAGGTACATTATATGTTAAGACAATTACTTCTAATCAAATTAAACTTTCTCAAGTTGGTACTGAACAAGAAGTTACAATGACATTCTTTAATGATGGTGAATCTAATAAGACAGTTGAAGCTGCTAAGAAATTAGGTGTTATTTATGATGAAGAAGGAAATCCTGTTGATGGCTTAGGAACATATTGGAAAAATGGTAATGCATTTATTGAAGAAAGCAATCCATTAGCTGGTCCTGAAAAGGTTATTACTGCATTATCTCGTCTTGAAAATAAAGGTGCTGATGGTCAAATCTATACTGATATAGATGAAAACATGAAGCCATCATTTAAGACAGTTCAAATCAAGACTAATCTTACATACTTAAATACTAATACAGTTGGTGCTGATTCTGTTTATGGTTCTTCTGTTTCATTCATTGATTTCTGTGATGATAACTGGGAATGGAGAACTGACGTTGAAATAACTCCAGGTCTTCCACAAGCTGCATTAATTGGTACTGCTAAATATGATTCTTCATTGATTAACGTACTTCAAAAGGGTGATTGTATCTTAGCTAAAGATAATACTGTTGATTATAACGATAATGGTGAAAATGACGATAATGATGGATTTGAAGATAATGTATATGTACAAGAAACAGGTACTAAGTTAGATGAAAATGGTAATTTCTTATATTATTATGTTCTTCTTTCTGCAGAGCCATTCTTATACGAAATATTAGATTCTGAAACTGGTTCAATTACTAACCAATCATTAGTTCGTATTGATGCTGCTCTTAACCAAGAAATCGGTACAATGAAACCTCAATATCTTGAAGGTTATACATACAAGAATGATCGTCCACTTGGAACTGATATGTATGCTAAAGTAAAATGGCAAGAATTCATACTTTCTGCTATTACTGATTACAAGGGTCTTCGTACAGGTCTTTTGAATAAGGCTGAAATTGATTACCGTTATGTAATTGATACATTTGAATCATTCCCAGTTTCTAATCTTAAGAATACACTTTCTTACTTATGTAAAGAAAAACAATCTGCATTTGCAATTGGTAACTTCCCATCAGTACAATCATTTGTTAAGTGTCCATATACTTCATTTACTGATTCAAAGGGAGTATTCAATGTAGAATACGTTGTTAAAGGATATAACAAGAAGAAAGCTGCTGCTATAATGTTTAGTTTACCAACAGAATTAGACGGAGCATCATTCATCGCATTCTATACACCTCTTAAGTTTACTGATGGATATATTGATACTATAGTTCCTTCTGCAGGTCTTGTATCTAACTTATTTATTGAAAAGTATATGTCACGTCAACCATACTACATTGTAGCTGGTCCTAATTATGGTAATATTTCTGCTGCAGGTCTTGTTGGTCCTGACTACAAATATTCTCAAGATGAACTTCAGATAATTGAACCATTTGGTGTAAACGTTATGGTTTATCGTCCAAACTTCGGTACATTCATTAACGCTAACCAAACTGCTAAGCAGACTCCAGTTTCTGCATTATCTAAGGTAAATGTTCGTGAATTATGCATATACTTACAGGATGAAATTGAAAAGGTTCTTCAACGTTATCAATGGGAATTCAATAACCAACGTACACGTGATGCAATCCTTGATAAGGTTAATCAAATCTGTGCTGTAACTGCTGCTAATGGTGGTATACAAGCTTACAGAAATATTATGGACGAATCTAATAATACTCCTGAAATTATTGATAATGAAATGGCTGTTATCTCTACTCACATTGAACCTGGTATGGGTTGTGGTAAGATGGTACAAGAACTTCATTTATATAGAACAGGCCAGATGACTGCTAATATTATAGATTAATATTATAATTATATAAGGGATGGTACTTCGGTGCCATCCTTCTAAAAAGAAGAATACAAAATATATGATATATTAAAATATAATGGCTACTACATTAACACATTTACCTCATATCAAGAATGTTAAATCTGGTATCAATAAATATGACCCAGTTCATAATTCTATATATGAAGTATATTTCACATTGCCAGCAGCTATCCAAGAACAATTTAAGGAAGACGAAATACTTTTAACTGAACAAGTTACAAACGTTGCAGGTTTGGACGTATTACAAAAGACAACAGAAACTGGAGAACAAAAATTCTATGGTGTTACTGTTTCTTATTTGAATCCTGTTCTTGATACAACTGCAGCTGACATTACTATAGATCTTAATCTTAACTTACGTAATGTTACTGATAACTTTGTATTGAAAGTATTCCGTGCTTGGGAAAATCTCTCTTATAATTTAGCTGATGGTACACGTTCAATTAAGGTTGGATATATTTCAGATAACTTAAGAATTGCTGTTGCAACTCGTAATGGTGATATCTGGAGAAGTACTATATTCCACCACGTTATGCTTAAGAGCGTTACAGGATTGGAAAATCTTGATTATGCTAATAACGAAGCTATGAAATTATCTATTATATTACGTTCTGACTATTGGGAAGACGAATTATCATAAGATAATTTATAAACATAACAAGGAACTCAGAAATGGGTTCCTTTTTTGTATATTGAATTGTTTCCTATATTTAACTATTTATATTTTAATAAACTTTAAATTTAATTAAATATGGCAAAGAAACAATTAACTGAAGAACAAAAGAAAGAAAAGAAACTTGCAAAACTTGCATCTGCTTATGAATTAGCGGATAATGAATTACATATTGCAGGTAAACCTATTAATGAACAGATTCATACTCTTGTAATGGCATGTTCAGATATTCAAAGTGAAATCTGTTCAGTAGCTGATTCTATTAAGATTGATGACTTACTTAAGGTACAGGATATTACTGATATTGATAAAAAGACATATTTGGATTTTGTAAATATTACTGCTTTAAAAAATAATGACAAACTTAAGGAAAAGGCTATAGCTAAATTTGAGAATGATTTTTCAAACAAATTAATGATTGCTAATCTTCGTCACTCATTCTTAGAATCTTATATGTCAGGAAATGATCTTAAGATTACTGACCAAGACAATTATGAATATAAGCCATTTGAAGATTATAAGTCTGAAGAATTTGAAAGGATCATGGAAGATTCTGCAAAGAAACGTGAATATATCAATAAAATACTTTATGGTCATTACAAGACTTTAGCAAAAGCTGCTGAATATATTACAAAATTAGATCTTTCATATTCAAAGTTTAAGAATCTTGTAGACTGGGAACATTATAAAGAAGGTGGATACCCATCACCAACATCTCCTGCAAAACTTTGGTCGATATTCAATAGATATAATGAAGCATTTAATCTAATGACTAAATATGAGTTTACACAACAAAATGAACTTAATAAAGAATTTGGATTAAGTGTAGAATTAGTTGAACCACATCCTGTTAGACACCCATGGATGGATGCTAAAGAAGCAGAATCAGATAATGAGGAGGAAGAATAATTATGACAATCTTTATAACTGGTACTGTTGCTGATACTGCTAATGATCTTGATGTAAAAAGATTTAATAAGCAGATTGTAGAATGTCAATGGATTATAAATATGGCAGAAGGAAAAACAAAACCTTCTAATCACCCTGCATATTTAATGTATAAAGACCATATTGACTGGGTAAAAAAATATAAGGAATGCTTTATTGCATATAGAAATAAAGATTATGAATTATGTAAACAATTATCTAAAGAAGCAGAATTGATTCAACCTAATTTTCTATGTGATGAATTATATACAAATTTCAAAAGACGATTATATGCAAAAGATCCTGAATTTTATAAAAGATGGGAATACTTAGGTAAAACAGAAGCAAATTATTATTTTGTAAATGGAAACTGGGTAAAATATGAAAATGGTAAAAAAGAAATTGTAGATAAGATAATTTAAAATTATGCATTCTAAAGCTTGCTAAGACCTTAGAATATAATTTATATATAGTTTATAAATTTTAATATTCTAAGGTCTTAGCAAGCTTTCTAGATATATCTAGCACTTAATTTATGATAATAATTATGTAATTATTTTTTACCTTCCTTTTCTTTATCATGTTTCATTAAATTAATAGATATTACATCTGACATATTATATTTTAAATCAGACGTCATTTGTGTAATATCAAATAATATATCACCTAATGTTATAATTGCATTTAATGATTTTCTTTGGTCAAAATTTCCTTGATCATTAATTAATACATCATTAAGTTTTTCAGATAATCTTCCTATGTTTTTAGTTAATGATAATATTGTTGAATATGGTCCTATTTCTTCAGGATAATTTTTATATTCTTGTATTTTTGCTTGATATTCATTAATGTCCATAATGCGTTTTTAAATATTTTTCAAAAATTCTAATTGTTTTTCTTCTCTATTATCTCCAGAACCATGCACAGTATTTGTTTCTTTACGATTCTTAACTTTTTCAATACCAACTCTTAATACATCATGTAATGCATATCCCATATCATCAGCACATGCCCATATATACCATAATGTATCTGCAAGTTCTTTAAGTATTGCTTTCTTAATGTCTTCAGTAAAAACACCATTGTTATCTCTCAAGCATTTCTTTACTTTTTCTGCTACTTCACCAGCTTCTCCATTCAATCCTAATGCAGGATATGTTATTGGCAACTTATCTTGTGGATAGAACTTTGACGTCTGCATAAACTCTTCATATTCTTTTAATATATTAATATTATTCATGATTTAATTTCTTATATTGATTTATTTTACATTTAACTAATGCATCTGTTTCATGTCCATCAAATTTACATTTGCCATTATACTTACTAAATCTGCCAGCAACTGGTCCATAATCATTATAGTGTTCACATGAATAACACATATTAGGATAATCGTTTGGATCTAATAAACAACCGAATCTTTCTTTCATAATTATATATTTACATTTATAATTTTATATGGATATTTTTCTTCATCATATTTTCTACATTTTGCTAAACCTTGTAGATATATTTTATTTGATAATATCTTTCTATCAAAACAATCAATTACATCAAATAATATAAATTCTTCCTTAAGTTCAGATAATCCCAACCCACGACCTATTGATTGCATATTAATTACTTCTGACTTAAATGATTCAAATAAAACACCATAACAAAGATTTGATAACGTAATACCCGTTGATAACGTACCATAAGATGCTATCAATATACAATCATTATTTTCTTTAAGCATTTGTTTAATCTCATCACGTTTCTTTGGTGATACTGCTCCAGTAATTGTATCTATATGCTTATTTGGAAAACGTTTCTTAATGATATCTGTTATATAATGAATATATTCTGTATGATGCGCAAGTACCAATGTATTCTTATCACATTGCGCTAATATATTATTGCAAAGATAATCAATACGTTCTGTCATAAAATGCGATACCATTCTTTCAACAACTAATGAATTAGTTGATTCTGACATATTGATATAAGTCTTTAATGTTTGAATCCAATTCTTTTTTCCTTCATCAGTATCTTCATAAAATTGCAATTTCATTTCATTAATACCCATTGGTAGTTTCTTTTTGAACTGTATCTGAAACTGTGGATTATCTAATTTTATTCGTTCTTGTACTTTCTTTCCATTACGATTGATTCTTTCTTCTGTTACAAATTCAGATAATGCATATTCCGCGCATAATATATAATTATTAATAGATTTCTCTAAATCTTTATAATGAAGTCTTACTTGTGTAATATTTACTTTTGATATATATCCTTCATCCATCAAATATTTTGGCTTAATCTCTTGTATTGTAGCACCAAGTAATGATTTAAGACAGTAATATTCAATAGTCTTTTTCTTAGGAATCGTTCCAGTCATACCAAAAGCAATTTTAACATCCTTCATAAATGGCTGACTAATAATTGTCTTAATTTGATTAGCAGTTGCTCTATGTGTCTCGTCAACAAACACTATATCATATCCATTAAAGAAATCTGGATTATACTTTTTATTTGGTTTTGATTTTGTTCCTTTATCTAAGAATTTAATTAATGATTGGAATGTTCCTATTGTAAGATTAGCAAATTCAACTAACTTACCACCGCCCCATACACATTCAGTATTAAAGAATTCTGCATATTCTGAAAAATCATTATATCCTTGTGTTACTAACTGAATAGAAGGCACAATCATTAATATCCTTTTAGCCCCAAGATATTCAATACAATATCTAAATATCATATAAGCTATCAATGTCTTACCTGCACGAGTAGCTAATTCAGATACAGATTGTTTCCAGTTTAATATCTTATATGCAGCTTCATATTGATATGGTCTTGGTGAAAACTTCAATCCCCAGTTATCTACAATTTCTTTAAATTGTTCAAATGTATGCGGTATGTTTCTTTTGAATACTTCGCTATGATCTAATAAACCATCAAAAGGAATATCATTTTCTTTAAAGAATAAATATATTTCTTGCCATAAACCTATTGCACAATAATATATGATATTACCTGAAGGCTGGACATATGTATATAAGAAATCCTGAGTAAATGGTGGTCCATGATATGTTGAAAGATAACATATAGGATCTGTAAGATTGATATGATCCTTAAGTTTCTTTAAATTAATTTCATCATATTCAGAATCATATTTTAAAAACAAATATCTTGGATCACTATCAGAAAAAACAAAATGTATCATCTATTTAATATTTCAAAAATTAATAATTATAATTTAAAGTTTCTATATGTGTATATGTTAATATATCATTTAAGTCTTCAACAGTCTTTACATTAGATCTTAATGTTCGTTCGATTATTTCTCCTTCATTATTACATTTCCAGCAATCAACATCAAAACAATATTCATTTGATAAAGATTTATATTTTGATTGTACATCTATATAATATTCTGGATTTGATCCTGTCTTTTTATATGATCCTAATACTTTTTCTGGATGATTTGTATAGAATCCATTTGCTAATAAAATGTCTGTTGTTAAAATCATAATCAATAAATAATTTATTTTTTTGTTGGGTCTAATAATTTATATGGTAGATCTAATCTATATCTAAAAGATGTATGCGGCCAATGCTTTAAATGGATTGCACATTTATCATTATAGTTTTTATATTCATTTTCCCATGGGCAAAATCCATCTTTTTGGTAAAACATGCAATTAAAGCATATTTTAATTTGATCATTTAATCCAAGTTTAGATTTTGGCTGTAATTGAACTTTCTTTTTTCTAGGCATATTCAATAAAAGGTAGGTATGTAACCTACCTTATATAAATTAATTTGGAAGCTTCTTCTTTTCTTTATCTTCATCATCCTTTTTATTGAATGTTTCCATCTTACGAATAACGATATCGTGTTTGGAAGCAATATCATATGTAGCTTCAGTAGCATCTACATAAGCATTATGCAATGGCTCAAAATATTTATTGATTGCTACAACTGCAGACCATTCTGTATAACCAGTAAATGACATTGAACCTAATGTACGAAGAATACTGTCAAGCTGTGCATAAGGAATCTTCTTTGCTTTCTTTTCAGGGTTCCAGAAATCGTACATACCAACAAGACCTAATGTATATTGCCATTGCACGGTCTGCTTATTTAATAGCATACGAATTCCTTCAGCAACTACTTTATAATTATCCTTTGGCAAATCAAATTCAAGTTTAGATACTCTTTCATCATTTGCTTCAGCATCAGCAATCAATTCTGCTTCAATGTTTTGAAGTTCTTCTAAAGTCTTACCTTCAATAGAAGCTTCATACTCTTTCAAAAACTTTTGTTTTTCCTCTATATTCATGTATAAACGTTTATATATTTTTGTATTATAGAATTATAAAAAATACTATCAAACCAATTATTGCATATATTGATGTATGTAATAACATCTCTTTAAAATTTTTAGCAAATTCCTTTCTTGAAACAATATCAAATATTAATAAATAATTATCTGCTTCCTTTGGGCCAACATGTTTGAATTCCAAATTAATATAATGATAAAGTTTTTCAATCTTAAACACTTCTCCTATTATATTCAATTGCTTATGAACCCAATGTTTTACGTATTCTTCATTATTTGTATTGTCTCCATCAAATTCAATTATTGTTCTAGTTATATCAAACTGACCTTCTTTACTTATATTTGGATTTGCAATTCCATATAATCTACCCAACCAATCTTTATGAATATTAACATTCAAATATTCTTTTATTACTGTTTTAAATGCATCACTATAAAAAGAATCTGATATATATTCGTAATCTTTAAGATAATCTCGTAAAGAACTTATTGTTTTACATATTCTACCTATTAAAAGATTACCTAGTAAATCTCTTAAAAACTTCATATATAGTTAAATGTAATTTTAATTAAAAATAGTAAATAAATTTTACTAATTTCAAATAAATAGAAAATAAATTTATATACTATTGAATTTTATATAATATATACTATATTTATATATCATTAAATATATGAATATTATATGATTTAAAAATTTATTTTTAATAAAGTTAAATATCTATTTAGCTGAAGTATGATGTAAAAACTAAAATTTAAATATAATATGAAAAGTTTAACTCAAATTAAAGAAGCAAAATCAAAAATTCAGTTTGATGTACAAAGTAATTCTATAAACTATATTGGGGAAGCTGACCTCAAGAAGTATTTAGAAATTGCTGATAATTTCATTTCTCCAGAAGCCAAAGACATCATTAATTGGCTTATTGTAAATAATGATACATATATTGCAGAATTATCTAATGATTTAGATGAGAATGCTTTAGCAGGATTTTATAAAGCTGGTGTTCCATCAAAGGATAATCTTAAAGAACTTTATAAATTACTTGGAACTCTTATTAAGACTGGACGTTATATGGAAATTCCAGTGTTCCAAACAAAGGCAGAATTTGAATCAATTATCAATAAGAAACAGGCTCCTGACGCAATTATACTTGATTTGAATTCTGAAGCAGGACGTACTGCTGTTGCTAAGAAATATGAACCACTTATTCATAAGATTGCTAAGCAATGGCTTGGCAAGATTAACCTTGGCTATAATGATCTTTTGGGTTGCTGCTCAGAAGGTTTGGTTTATGCTATGAATACTTATGGCAAAAAGAATAAGAAATCTACTGCAACTGATGAGGCTGTAGTATCTTATACTTTTGGACAGTATGCAGCATATTGTATGCGTAATCAAATTATTGGTAATGGTGTTAATGATTCACATCTTGTAAGAATTCCTGCTTCACAACAGAAAAAGGAACGTGATCAAAAGGGTCATAATACAAAGAACATATCAGTATCTGGTGATAAGGCTGTAGGACATGATGATGAAGGCGGAAAAACAATGTTTGATTTCATTGGATCAACATCAGATGCAGGAAAGAAATTAGATAGTGAAGATCTTGAGAAACTTTGGAATCGTATTTGGAAAGTTCTTGAGGATGAATTTGATTCAAAGATTCTTGATGTTTGGTATTCATTCTATGGTCTTCGTGGTCACAAGAAAATGAAGAATAAGGAAATTGCTGAAAAATATAATGTAGCAAATTCAAATATTACATATTACTGCTTTAAGATTAATAGTTTCATTAAGAAGAATAAGAAGATACTTAGCTTATTCTCAGATGCATATGAACTTATGAAAGAATGCCTTAATGAAGCAGACAGGGAATCTAATGATATTCAAGCAGTTAAGCACCAAGAAAAAATAGAATTAGAAGAAGTATGAAAATATATATATGATGAAGAGTAATGAAAGATATTAATAATTTTATAACTGAAATGAACTCTGAAGAACAAATTAAAAATACTATTTGGTCTACAGATTGTAAAGGAATTAAAGATCCAGATATATTTATCATAAATATTGAAGATAAAATAATTGAATTTGCAACTATTGAAGAAATTAAAAAAGATAAAGATTTCTTTGGAGAAGCAACAGAAAAAGTTTTAAAATTAAAACCAATGGAAAGTTTTGAGGATTCTGTAAATATATATGTAAAATTAAAATAATTATGAAAGATATTAAAGAATTCATAATGGAATCTAATGCAAATCATGTTATATTCAATGCTTGCATGGAATTAGATAATAATGAAAATATTTATAAACAATATTGGGCATTAGCACAGAATCTTGTAAAGAAACATAAATCAGGTGATTTTAAAATTGAAACACTTGAGAAATCATCAGTTGTATCTAAATTGGCAACTGCAACATTAAAGGCTGCTAAATCTGGAAATTTATCTACTGATGATAGAAAACGTCTTTATAAGTTTATTATTGGTAATCTTCTTAAGACAATAAGTAATGAAGGTGAAGACTTGACAAAAGAAGAAGAGGATTATATGATTGAATGGGACTATAATAATTCTGATAAATGTGGTTGGTAAATAAATATATTGATAATATAAATGAAAAATATTACAAACTTCATTAATGAAAGTAAAGATTGTCACAATAAATGGGCATCTCTTGTAAAAAAATTATCTGATGAAGATAAAGAATGGATTAAAAAATATGCCATAGATAAAGATAATAATACAAATTACACAATGGAAGAAATTGAACAACGTTTGTGGAAAGGTGATTTGAAAGATCAATGGGATACAATGAATAATTATCTTATAGATCATATTCTTACAAGAGATAATGGAATAACACAAAGAGATGTTATCAATACATACAGTTTAGCTACAATCGGAAAACAATCAATGATTGAAGTTTTAGCACAAACAATATATATGATTAATCGTAAACTATGAAAGATATTATTGAATCTTTAAAACAAACTGATTATTCAGAATGCCATGATGTTAAATGCATTAAAGAACTTACAATAGAACGCAAGACAGGAACTAAGACATTTAAAGTTGATACAGAATATAAAGCATCAAAAATTAATGATAATTGGTGGCTTATAGATCAAATAGGTATATCTTCTAAAGAATTCAAAAAATATTTTAAAGATATTTAATGAAAAATATTAATAATTTCATATCTGAAAAATTAATTATAAATAAAAATATTAAAATGAGCAGTACTGGTGAAGATTATTGGTCATGTAAAGATATTTCTAAATCTGATATGATTAAGTTCACAAAGAAAGCATTGAAAGAATCTAAAGTAAAACCAGAAAGAATTTTAGATGAATTATCAGGATATGAAGATATTGATGATTTACAACAAGCATATGAAAATGAAGAATTACCTTCTTATTTAACATTTGAACAAAAATTTTTAGATATGATTGCTAATGATGATAAATATAAGTGTAAAGAAGTAAACATAGCTCAAGCTTTATGGATTCACGCATATGATATTATAAACGAAATTATAAATAAAGGTGAATAATTAAATATGAAATCAATAGTTGATTCGATTAATGAAAAACTAATCATCAATAAGAACACTAAAATATCATCTAAAAGAGATTATATAGAGCCAGAAGATATAGAAGATATGGAAACTCCAGGTAAAGATTACTTTGGAGATGATGTTGTTATTGTAGGAAAACCATTTACAACAAAACCAAAAGATCAAAATTATTTAGAAACACTTAGATATATACGAAAATCAAAATATGTAGTATATAACGATTTAGCAGATATAGATAATTTAAATGATTATGATGATGATACATATTTCGTATATGCCGCTCATAAAGGTGATAAAGAATTAAACTGTTATACATACGGCCCTGAAGGTGTTTACGGGGTAGATGAATAATCAAATATAAATAATAGTTATATAAAATGAAAGATATAAATAATTTCATATTTGAAAAACTTATTATAAATAAAAATACTAAGTTTAAGAAAAATTATATAGAACCTGAAAATATCAAAGGACCAGAAACTCCAGGTAAAGATTCTAATGGTGAAGATATAACTATTATAGGTAAACCATTTAAATCTATAAAAGATAAAAGTTATACAGAAAACATTAGGATAATTAAAGATAAAGGTGATATCATTAAAAAAGATTTATATGAATTTGATGAAGACGAGCTTGGAGATTTTGAATGGTTTGTATATATAAAACGTAAAACATCTGGGCATACTGTTTTTTGCTGTGGATATGGATTAAACAGTGTTTATGCTATAGATAAATAAGTGATTACAATTAAATATAAGATAATATAATGAAAGATATTAGAAATTATATATTAGAACATAATATAGTTGAAGCTGTTGAAGCTTATAGATTAAATGAAGTTGAAGCTACATATTTAGTTCAACCTGAAGAAATTATACTTCAAGCACCAGAAACATATCAAGAATCTGATATTCAACAATATATGGATGATATGTGGCTTAATTCTTTACCATCAGGACAAGATTATTCAGAACAATTCTTTGGAAAAAATAATGACAGTATATCAGATGTACATTTTGAATATGATACATTTGAGCATATTGATATAGAACCAAAAGAATTCATCGAATGGGATTCAAAATTTGATCTTAAGAAAACTAATGATGATGTTAAATTAGATTACTTTAAAATTAAAAATCTTAAGTATATAATTAATTTTGATAGATTTGATATGGTTGATGTAACTGATGATAATGTTGAGGAAAAACTTAAAGATATATTCCGTGCAGCAGAATCTAATGATGCAAATAAAGATTATCCTATTGAAATAAAATTTGATGAAGACTCATTAGAGTATAGAAAATAATATGAAAGATTTAAATAATTACATATTAGAAAATACTAATAAATTATATGAAAATGAATTATTAGAAAGATTATGCAATCATATTTCTATAATAGTATATACAAAATATGGTAGTGGTATAATCCCAAATATTCAATTAAAAGAATCATTAGGAAATTTTAAAAATGCTCATAAAGTATTAAATCATATAATTACTGAACTTAAATCTAATTTTAATTCACAAGAAATTAATTGTGATAATTATGATGTATTTTTTAAGAAAATTAAAATAGATATAATAAATAAAGATTTAATTAATGCAAGTTATTTAAATATTGATAATGATGTTTTAGAAATTGAAATATTATGTTTAGATAAAGAAACATTTATTGATTATATTGATGATTATATAGAATTAATATTGCATGAAATGTTACATGGATATGAAGATTATTGTAGAAAATCATCAAATAAAAAAGGCATATTTGATCTTTGGAATATAAATTATAAAAAATCTTATATTAATATAAATAATATTAATGATATTAAAAGATATTTAAGTAGATGTAAATATTTCTTTAATTCACAAGAACGTAATGCATATTTTTCATCTTTAGAATTATGTATTAAAGATATTATAAAAAAATATCATATTAGTGCAGATAATTTAGATTACGAAAAATTTAAAAGAGCAATTAAAGATCATCATATTTGGAAAATATATTTTGATTTAGGAACATTTATTATAGGATTAGAAAATATAAATAATGATAATAAAAAATATATAGAAAAACAATATAATTCATTATTTGAAAGTAATAAATCATTTAATGAAATAAAAAAAGAATTAAATATATCATGGAAAAAATTTGATAAAAAATTTAATCAATTAGTTCCAAAGATTCTTTGTAATAATATTCAAATTAAAGAATTTAAAAATTATTCATTTAATATTGATAAATTAATTTAAATAAAAAAATATATATTTTAATAATTATGAAAGACATTAAGCAATTTATCTTAGAAGGTAAGAAACATGTAGATACTGCAACATTAGCAGATTTTTATCAATGGTATTGTGGATGCGAAGCTCCAGATGGTAAAGCAGATAAATCAATAATTAATCAAGAAGACTGTGAAGGACTTTTAGATAATGGTTGGTTTGATAATTTTGATGATTCAGATCCAGAAAAAGGATGTAAAGAAATTGCAGAATTCTTTAAAAAGAACTGGGATAAACAAATTAAAGTAACATCAACAGATATTGGTAATTGCTGGTCAATATCATTCAAATTAGATGGTAAAGAATTTGAATGTGATGCTCTTAATTACTTTGGTGGAGAAATTGAATATTAATAATTATGAAAGACATTAAAGAAAAACTATTAGAAACCCAGATTAATGAAGATAAATTTGCATATTCATGGCAAAATGCTTTCATACATGCTATTATATCATTAAATGAAGTTGATGGAGAAGTACCATGCAGAGAAATAGTCAATAAGTGGTTTGATGATGAACAATCACTTCATGAACTATATACATTTCTATATCGTATAGATTGTAAGCCTGAAAAGAAAGATGTAAAATCAATAGTTGAAGCAATTGTAGATAAAGCATCTAAATTAAAAACATATAAAATATAAAAAATTATATATTTAGATGAAATCTATAAATAATTACATAGATAATATAAACTTATCTAGTTTCTTATTTGAATCTCGTGAAGTTTCAACCGCTTCTAATAAGCAACGTCGTAAGGAGCTTGAGAAGTGGTTGAAACATAAGAAGTATGATGATTATGTAGAAACTTTAAATAAGATGCTTGAAGATCCAAAATCAGCTGCATTATTAGAAGATGGTTTTGGAGGTGAACTTGGAGATACAAAATTAACATTTTCAGTTAAAGAAATTCCAGTATCTCAATTAATGCCAACACAAGCAAACATAGATTTAGATAAGTCTTTAAAATATGCATTGACTGATAAAGAATCAATGTTAAAGACTTTTAATGATCCTATAGAAATCAATAAGCCTATTGTTACGTTTAGAGAGAATTACGTTATAGACGGTCATCATACATGGTTACAAGCTATAGCATTAAATCCAAAAGGAAAGATATTATCATTTAATTATGATGGTGATATTTCTCCAATTCAGATGCTTAAGGCAGTACAAGGAACTATAGCAGCAGTTAAAGCTGATAAGAATAATAATAATGGTAAACTTCCATCAAATAATGTAAAGGGTCCTAATTTCTTTGATGAATCATTTGACAAAAAGAAAATTAAGAAATATATAGAAGATAATCTTGATGAAGACTTAATAGATCAATATGTAGAAAAAATAAAAGAATGCTATGACTATGATACTACTGTTGATTATATAGTTGAACGTCTATTAGATATTAAGTCAAATAATTATCCATTTGATACTGCACCAGATAGAAAGAATATGCCACAAGTATTCAAAGGTGGTACAGATAAAGATGATAAAAGTTCTGCATTGCCTGATAAAGAAGGTTCTGCAATGAATAAACTTAAAGATGACAAATTTATGAAATCTGTTACAAAATAAATTAATAAATAGCAAAATGAAAGACATTATAAGTAAAATAAATGAAAACAAAGGATATACAGAATATTCTTTAAAAGAAATATTTGATACTTATTTTAATAAACCAAATGTTTCAGATGGTAATGAAAATATCTTATATGATTTAATAATGTATGTAGCATCAAAAAAACCTACCAGTGCAACTAAAGTAGTTATTGATCAAGCAATTGAAATAGTTGATAAAATGGGTTGGTAAATATTTAAAATTATATAAAAGAATATAATATTATTAAAGAATGCGTTGAATGTGGTGTTTATAGGTATGCTATCAAACGTCAATTATTAAAAATAGAAGATTATATATCAAACATATATAAAATAAATAATGAAAGATATAGTAAATTTTATTAATGAAGCAATAGATAAAGTTTTAAGTGGATTCTGTATTATAGATATGTCAGATGAATCATTAGTATCAAATTGGGGCACTGGTGATCTTGTGAAATGCATACATGAAATTCAAAAACTTAAGAAAGAAAACCAAGATAAAGAATATTGGATAGTTGCTCAATATAATGAAATATATGATTTAGAAGATACTGGCAATTATAGAGTCTTATCTTCAAGAGAATATAATGAAAATGAAACAGATTTTGGCATTAATCCAAAATTCAAAGAATACTTATAATTAATTTACAATTTTAATAATATTAGACAATATTTAGAACTTTTTCTAAGTATTGTCTATTTTTGATATAAATATATAGACTTAAATTTAAATGGATAATAATCAATGGCATCAGGCAAAAGTTCCGTTCTTTTTAGAAGTTGAATATTATGATGAATATAATCCTGATACTGAAAGTAAAATAATGAAATCTTTATTAAGAAATGAAGATATTCTTCCAGGATTACGGGTTAATAAAATGTTTGCTAATTGTATCGATAAAGATGTATTAATAGCAGATGAACTTCAAAATGATTTAAAACATTTACAAGAAGAATTTGAAAAGTTTAAGAATAAGTATGCTAATTTTGCTGATGATAGAACAAAAGACAATTGCATGAATAAATTAGGTATGGAACCTAAAGATTTTTCAGATATGGAAAAATATCATGCAGCAGAAATTAAGAAAGCAACAGAAAATAATAAAACACCAATTATAGATAGTAATATAGGAAGATATAAATCATATGACGACCCATCAAATTTTCCGCAATGATACCAGGATTTGTTTCAATATATATAGATAAAGAAAATTATAAGCATTTATATTTTTATCCAGGAATAGATGAAAATAATGAATATATTTATCATAACATAGATTGGTCAGATTACTCATTTAAAATTGATGAAACCCGTAATGAAGATGGATCAATAGATTATAAGTTTTATGATAAATCAATTGTTCGTATAACTTGTAAATTAATAGATAATAAAGATAAACAACGCATAGAAGTTCTTAATTTTAAATAGTAAAACTTATGAAAGGTAATTGTATAGATAAGTTTATTGAAAAACGATTAAATAAAAGATTAATTGAGTTATTAAAAGTTCGTCTTAATATTAGACATCGTAAAATAATACGTGAAGAAACAAATGATTACTTTAATACAGGATGTTACGAACAAGATTTTTCGGATATTATAAAATTAAGAAATATTGCAAAAGAACTTGAATTAAATTGTAATAAGTTTTTAGAACGTATATCAGAGCAGTATAGTAAATTAAATTGATATGGTAAACAATATATGAAATATAAAATAATCAAAAAGCATTCAAAGACATTAAAAGTTACACACCCAGGTAAATTTCCAGATAGTGAAAAATATATACCTGAAAAAACTTCAATTGAAAGAAGCGAATGGTATGAAGTAAAACGTAAAGGTCGTATATTTGGATTTTGGCATAAGGTAGGACATGAATGTGGTTATGAAGGAGAAAGAATCCAACATACAACTCATACTTTAGATGAAATGAAAAATTACATCAAAGATTGGCATGAAGTTCATTATGGAGATAAATGTAAATGTGAAATAATCGAAAAATTTAAATTATGAACAAACGTAAGAATAGACAGGAACAAATAAGAAATGCTGCAGAATATACTTCAGCAAAAAATAAGGAGTCTTTTGAAGCTGGTGCAAAATGGGCAGATTTTAATCCTTATTGGAAAGAAGATATTCCAAAGAAAGAAAAGAATCAATACGGATTGCCTAAATTATATCTTTGTCAGATACTTACATTAGATATGACTTTTGGATATAGATATTCATATAGAGTAGGATTTATTAATTCAGAAGGAAAGTGGAATATTGAAAATACATTAACTCATGTAACAAGATATTTAGATATATTCTGTGATGAATCAGATTCACAATTAATTAAGAAGGATATTCCAATGTTTGAAGAGAAAGAAAATAAAGATGAAAAAGAACTTAAAGAAGCAGCATAATTATGGATTTTTGGTCAAACTTAAAGAAGGGAGATAACTTATATTTATTGATACCTATATATCCTATATGTGGTCAAGTATGTGAATATAAATATCAGGAAACAGAAGTTATCAATATGAAAGAATATAAGTTCATATATAGATTGACTTTTAAATATACTGATGAAAATGGAAAACGTATTAAAGTTAATCTTCCAATCAATAAGAATAAATGTAGTTTTTCATATTTGCCTGTATCAAAAGAAACAGAATGGGCTCGTGAATTGAGAATTAAATATGGAGATTTCATTATATCACCAATAGATGATAAATTATATCTTTGCTCATTAGTTAATTTAATGATAGATAATAAAATTAATGAATATAAATCTATTATTGAAACTTATAAGAATGAAATATCTGATTTAGAAAACATTAGAAGAAATCATAAAATTTATGAGTAAGTTTGCAAAAGACATTAAAGTAAATGATATACTTTGGACTATATCTGAAGGTGTTAAGCCACAGTTGGTTCCATTGATTGTTACAAATATCAATATTAAGAAGCAACTTTGGACAGGATATTATGATTTGACAGTTAAGCTTCCTGATGGTTCAGATAAATATATATCATTATTTGATACTGGGAAAAGACGTGATTATAATATTCCTTTGTTGACAGATTTATTGCCAACATTAAAATGTGATTGGAATGATAAAGATATAATATCTATAATGTGTTGTTTTGATAAAGATGCACTTTGGAATAAATATGTAAAAGGATTAGAAGATAGTATTAAAAATGTAGAAGAAGTTATAGAAAAAGGAAAAAAGAACTTAATAGAACTTAATGAAAAATTAAACTATATCAAAATGCAACATGATAATATTCAAAACGGGTAATATATTTGATTCTGAATGTCAGACATTAGTCAATACTGTTAATTGTATGGGTGTAATGGGAAAAGGCATCGCATTACAATATAAGCAACGATATCCTGAGATGTTTAATGAATACAGATATGTATGCAAAAATAATACAAGAGAACATCATTTATCACATGGTGGAGATATATGGATTTGGGATTATGTAGATATGTTCAAACAAAGAAAGATACTTTGTTTTGCGACAAAAGTAATGTGGCAATATCCATCAAAGATAGAATGGATAGAACGTGGACTACAAAACTTTGTAAACAATTATAAAAAATGGAATATTGCATCAATAGCATGGCCTAAGTTAGGATGTGCAAATGGTAAACTTGATTGGGAAACACAAGTAAAACCACTTATGATAAAATATTTAAATGATATAGATATAACATGTGAAATTTATGAATAAATAAAAATATTAATATTATGATAGACAATTACACAAGTTTAATTTACGGTTGGAAATTGACCGGAGATAAAATCAATAAGTTTGAAGAAGCTATGAATGAGATCAATGAAGATTGGTTTGATGATACTCAAAATGTAGTTATTAAAGATCATATGTGTGGCAAGTATATCTATTTTGGTCCTATACTAGCTCATTATGATTCTAATGAGGAAAATGAATTAATTATTGATAACAAACTTATTAATAAGATAACAAAATCATATAATGATTTTATTAAGAAGAATCCTGATATTGATAAGATATTTAGTAAGTATGCAAAAGGAAAGCCACAATTATATTTACTTCAGAACATATGGTAAGTCTAAATAAAAAGAAGAAAGCAAAGAATGCATATTTAGCAAATGCAAACAAGACTGATGATAAATTGAAAAGAGTGAACTTTTTTAATAAGATAAGCAGGAAAAAAATTAAGAATATAGATGAAAACTAAAGAAGATCATATTAAGAAGATTAAAGAAGCTCAGGATAAATATTATAAAGAAAGCCCATGTCTTCATTGTGGACCTGGAAATGGTTGTGATGACTGTCGTGGTTGTGAAGATGCTAAAAAGAACTACGATTTACAAAAAGTATTACGTGAGGCTTTAGATGAATATGAAAAGACTTATGGTATATCATATCAATGCGAAGAGTTAATTAAATCAACAGAAGAAGCAGAAATTAAATGGCTTGACATAAGACAGAAATGTACTGAATGTGGTAAAAGTTTAGCATCTGGCTGTTTAGAATGCAATAGATATTCAGCATTGATAAATTCATTAAATAAATTTAAATATCTTAAGGAAGATCTTGAAAGACAATATCATATTCAATATGAAGATTATAAGAATAAACAAGATAATAACATAAAAAATAGTAAAGTTATGATTATGACTGATGAACAGAAAAGAGACTTGATAATTGATTCAGGTGTTACAATTAAGCAATGGATAGATTATAATATCAATAAATATGGTGCTCAGAATTTCTTTGATTGTGTTAATAATAGTTGGGATGATAAAATGATTGAATCTATTAAACAGTCATTATTAGAAGAAATTAAGACTAAGATCAAACCAAGAAATATTGAAACTATTGATGATCTTGCTAATCTGCTTGATGGTAATGAATATGGAGATGAACTTCGTAATGAATATAACCTTAATGTAGAAGAAATCTGTAAAAAAAATAACTGGGTAGTAGTATTTGGATATTCTGATGATAACTTAGAATTACGTGGTGCTATTGATGATGAGATAGGAGCATGGGAAGGTATTACTATTAAATTAGTTAAGCCTGGTGATTTCTATTTGGTTGATGAATATGAAGAGACATATCAGAAAGCTAAAGAAACAATGTTTACTTCTATTGAAGATTCAGAATTTGAAGAACTTAAGAAAGACAACTATAAAGGAACTTGCGTTATTGAATGTCTTTGGTGTCCTGAAGATTCTGATGCATCATGGCAGTTTAATTGTGCTGGAGCTCCATCAATAAGATTCAATATTATGGAGGAAGAAGAACTATATGCAGAATGCCTTGTTATAGATTTAAATTGTTTAATAAATGGGTGATTATGAAATATATAAGTCTTTCGGTAAAGTAATTAGTAAGAAAGAATCTAATTATAAGCTTGCATTAGTATTTGCATCATGGTATGAAAAACCATATTATAAATTTATAATATGGATTGAACAATGTAAAAGATATATTAATGCAGAACATAAACTTAAATCAGAAAATCCATTTCTTGGTTGTTTTACATTTTTTATGATATTTGTTGTTATAATATTTATGATAGGCATTATTTATATAATTGGTAAATAGTTATGGGAAGAAGAACAAAAGTTAGATTATTTTTAGGTCGTTTCAATTATGCGACTGTGTATTTAGATGAGATTAAGAATCTTGAACAGAACTGTGATTATTGGTTTATTGAGATGAAAGATGGTAATATCTGGGAAGATACAGATCATTTAGTATTTACGAATGAAGATGTTCCAGTAGGATATTTTGTTAAAGATCCTGAATAAAATATAAAATTTATAGATATTTTTCAAATATTTGTAAATTTTTTTTTATATTTTTTGAATTTTATTTGAAATACTTTACTATATTTTATTATTAACTTTAAAATCCCACATATAAAAATATATACATGGGATTAATTATAAAGTGAGTAGACAGTTTAATTTAAGTAAAGTATCTTCAAATAAAATTGATAGTTTTTTAGATTCTGTAGAAAATAATATTATTGATCACGAATTTTTTGATAATTTCGAAGACATTGTATTTAAAGATGTCAAAATGCTAAAAGACTGTTCAGAATCAGTCATAGTAGATTATTATATAGAAGAATGCAATAAACTTTTAAATGCATATGAATTTGAAATTTACGAAAAATTTTATGATGATCTAAAAGAAAGAACTAGAAAACGTTTAGCTAACAAATATGTATCTAAAGCTACATTCGATAACAATATAGATATTTATTTTAATGAAGTAAAACGTGAATATATCTTGCACCCTATGGGAGAGTCTGATGAGATGGCTTTTGTACCAGAGAATAAAGATATATTCATAAAGAATAATTTAAAACTTGTTATTGATTGTGCAAAACGTTATCAGAATCTCGGATTACCATTAGAAGATTTGATACAAGCAGGTAATGAAGGACTACTGATGGCATTCAATAAATTCGATACAGATAGATCAAATCTTAGAAATAATATTTTAAATGACATTAAAGAATCTTCCAATAATGAGTTTACGTTAGAAGAAGCAGAACAAATTATAAGGAAGAATTTTAAGTATTCTAAAATATTAGATCCAACATTAAAGAAACTTCCATATAATGGTTTTAATTCAAAATTTGATTTTATAGAATGGACGAATAATAATGTTAAGAAAGCATCATTTTCATCCATAGGATTTGCATGGATTCGTGCAATGATATTAGCAGAAATTGGAAAGGTAGGTAAGATAATCAGAGTTCCAAAGTCTGCTCAGAAAAAAGGCATATCTCCAGTAAACGTATTACGATTAGATAGTATGAACCCACATACTGAAGATACATATCATGATAATCAGATATCTCGTGTTGCTAATGAAGAGTTCGTTATAGAAGATGAGATAATGGAAAACATGGAACGCCAGAATCTATTTAAAGAAGTGATCGAACGAGCATTAGGAAACGTATCTGCATTAGACAGAAGAATTATCAAAAAGAAATTTGGAATTGAAAAACCGTTCCCAATGTCTATAAATGAAATCGCAGAAAATGAAGGCATATCTCCAAATAAAGTTAAATATAGCATATCTAATACATTGAAAGCTATAGAACAATATATGCCTGCTATGGATAAAAAAGTTATTAAAGAAATGTTAGGATGAAAACGTTTAAAGATATTAAGTCTGGGGATAAGATATATTTTATTCAAGACTATGAAAAGCTGAATGGACAGAAACCAACAAGTAATATTCAAGAAATATTTGCTTCATTAATGACAGAACCTGAAGTAATAACAGAAGGTATTGATATATGCGAAGTTGAAGTAAAAGATGTAGAATATCCTGCTATACGAAGATGGCCTGTGCAATATATGAAAATGTCTGGTGATAGACCAAACGGAGTTGGCACATCATATGCAGAAGAACCTGATGAAGAACATATAACAATCAAATTAGAATCTATTTATGATTCAAATATTGAGACTTCATTTGATGCGCCAATAGATAACACATCATATTCACCAATAAAAGGCGGTACATATTATATTACAAAGAAAGAAGCTATTAAATCATTTAAAAAACTTAGTGATTTCTATGTAAATAAATATATGGAAGAATCAATAAAATATAAGCAAAAAGCATTAGGTCTTAAAGAATATAAAAAACATATAACATCTACATTCTAATATGCCATTTATTGAAATTAATCCAGGTACAGTATTGATGTTTATGGCTAATAAGTCAGATAAAGATACATTTGAAACAACTCCAGAAGAATTAATAGAATTCGGTATATGCATAGAAAAACAAAGAAGCATATATAGATTAGAAGACTTTGGAAATTTTGATAGTCTTAATTGCTTACTTGGTATGAAAGACTGGGCTCCAATGATGTTTCATATAACATATCAAGGAAAAGAAGACCGATGGGAATGGGATAAAGTTGAAGTCAATAAGAAACATCGGCTATGGGATTACATGTTTAATAGATACATTCTTGACAAAGAGAATGAATATTTTGAAAAAGCATATGAAGAATATTTAAATAATAAAAAATAAATATTATTTGAATTTTTAAATCTAAGTTCTATATTAATTTATCAAATAAAATTTATAATATGGAACTTAGAATTGGTTTTGCAAACAAGTATTACACCCTTTGGGAGTATTCCGAAGAAGTAATGGAAACATCTCGCGGTAAGTTCTTTGTTAAGCGTTACAAATACCGTCATAATCTTTCATTTGATAAGGACCGTGCATTTGCTAAGTTCCCAGGAGCTGTATTTGATGAAACTTTGGTTGGTCGCCGTGGTTCTTGGTCAACTTCCTCTCGTATTATTGATAATAATAAGTTCCATGTTGGAAAGTATGCCAACAAATTGTTCATAGATGTTGATGATTACGACTACATGATGTGGTTCGCAAATAATTGCTGTAATGATGAACAGAAATCAAATCTTGTTCCTATTTTGATTGAGCACGGATACGGTTATATTCCTGGTGATGATTATCTAAAGTCTCCGAAAGACATAGAGGAATATAATAAGGAGCAGGAGAAGATCAATTATGGTAAGTCTAAATTGGAGAAGGGAATTCCATTTATTGTTACTTTTACTCGTAACCTTAATAATGAAGGTGAGTATTTTGTTGAGCCACTCGGTATTACTGTTAAGTTCCAGAATTTCAATATTTACTATTATCATGAATTCCCTTACGGTCTTCCTTGTGATAATAACGGAAAGGGCAAGAGAATTAAAAATCGTCAGGTAATGATTGGACAGTATATTGCTGACGGTGAGACTGCAATTGTGACAGATTGGAAATATGTTTAAATCTAATATATTATTAATAAATTGAAAAACATAGGTTACATAACTATATTATTTTAGTTATGTAACTTTTTATTTTTGATATATAAAAAAATGTAAATAAGATATATAGAAATTATAATGACAAAGAAAATTGAAGAGAAATACCAGGAGTTATCAGAAGTTCAACATGTTCTACATCGTAGTGGAATGTGGGTAGGATCAACAAAATATGAAGAAAAGGATGCCTTCATTTATAATTATAAGACAGGAAAGTTTGAAATGAAAATTGTTAATTATATTCCTGCTATGTTAAAAATTGCTGATGAAGTCATTTCAAATTCTATTGACGAATTTAGACGTAAAGACAACATGGGGTTGACTGAGCTTTACGTTAAGATTGATAAAGATAATGGAGAAATTGTAGTAAGAGACAATGGTGGTATTCCTATTGTAAAACATAAAGATGCAGGTATCTATGTTCCTGAATTTATATTTGGACGATTACGTACATCTTCAAACTATGATGATAATGAAGATAGAAACGTTATAGGGACGAATGGGGTTGGAGCAAGTCTAGCAAACATTTTTTCTACATATTTTGAAATTGAATCTGCAGATGGCAAGAATGAATTTCATCGTTCTTGGTCTAATAATATGGAGACTTTAAATAATGATCTTAAAGTTACAAAATGCGGAAAGAAAACTCATTATACACAGACGAGATTTAAATTAGATTTTAGTAGATTTGAAACTGAACTGACAACTTTTGATAATGACTTCATTAATATAATTCATAAAAGATGCATTGATGCTGCTGCAGCTAATCCAGGTCTTAAGGTAACATTCAATAGTGGTGGTGAAGATATTGAATGGAAGTTTAAGAAATTGGATGAATATATTGATCTTTATTCTAATTTATTGAATATTCCTGATAAGATTCCATTTGAAAATGATTTATGTACTGCATGGATATTCCCAGATAGTTCTGTTGATGTTGGGTTTGTAAATGGTGCAGAATGTTCAAAAGGAACTCACATGCGTGCAATTAGAAATGAAATCAATCAAGCTGTGTGTGATTATCTTATAAAGAAAGACAAACTTAAGGATTTGACTACACGTGGAGTCGACAATAAGTATTCTGTATTTATAGATATTAATGTATCAAATCCTGCGTTCGATTCACAGACTAAAGATACGTTGACTACTCCTATTGATAAGTTCTCAAAAGATGAGAAACTTAAGTGGGAAGTAAATGAAAAATTCTTAAATAAGATCATTAAGTCAGAAATCGTTGCATTAGTAAGAGATTGGTATAAACAGAAATCTGCGGCTGAGGATGAAAAGGCACTTCGTAAAATCAATAGGGAAACAAATAAAGGATTGAAACGCCCTGATAAATATATAACATGTTCTTCAAAAGTAAGAGCAAATAAACAGCTATGGATCTTCGAAGGCGACTCTGCAAAGTCGGGCTTTAGAGGAGGTCGTAATCCAGAATTTCAGGCAGGCTATACAATGCGAGGAGTTCCACCTAATTGTTATGGAATGACACCACTTCAAGTTATGAAAAATGAAGTATTTAATGATATTGTAACAATTCTTGGTCTTAAGTGGGGTAAAGAATTCAATATCAATGATCTGAACTTCGGTAAGATTGTTATATCTACTGATGCTGATGTTGATGGTGATAAGATTGCGGCATTACTTCTATTATTCTTTAATAATTGGCCTGAACTTATTGAAAAAGGAATTGTATGCAGAAGCCTATCTCCAATTATTATATCAAGAAAAGGAAAGGACTGTCAGAAATTCTATACAATGGATGAATTTAAAGAAGCTGAAAAGAAACTTAAAGGTTATTCTCATAAATATGCGAAAGGTCTTGGTGGTCTATCAAATCAAGAATCAAAGGAAATGTATCAAGAACCAAAATTCTTATATTTCAAAAAAGATGAAGCTGCAGATAGTATGTTTAGAAAATGGTTTGCAAAGGGCGATTCTGAAACACGTAAACAAATGTTGAATTCGTAAATAAATCATAAATAAATTTTTATTTTTATATTAAATACATTATCAAGAAAATATAAAAATGGAATAAATGAAACCATAAGTTATATACATTTTCCTAATGAGTTAGATTTATTTTAATAATTAATTTGTACATATTACTTAATTTATTTTATTTTTAATAAAATAAGAAAATTAAAATTAATATAACTATGAAACAACTCAAAATGTTTATAAATGAATCAGTCGATAGTAAGATTGAACAAGAATTTATTAATGCATTGTCTGAAGCTGCTAAATGGGCAAGTGGCACTTATTATGGACCTGATACAGAAGAAAAAAAATATAAAGGTCCTGAAAATCCTAATCATATTGAAGTAAACATTATTATAAATACTCCAAAATTCGACAAAAAACAATCTACTAAAATAATTCAACGATGTGCAAACCAAATAATAGAAGGTTGGATTATATCAAATATGCCAGATGAATTAATAGATTCTGAAGGTAAAAATTGGAGTAAAATTGAACCTGATAATACAACACATTATGATTTTGGATATTATAATGAAGAAAATAAGTCAAATAATATTAATATTGAAGTAAAATCATATAAAGATGGACAAATTAAAAATGTAAAATATTCATCTAATAATCAAAAGAACGATGTAGATTTATATATATTTGTTGATTATTCAATTACAGATAATGTTATTAAATTTAATTCTATTAAATTAAGTTGGAAAGGTGATACATTATCAGAAATAAAAACAAAGAATATTCCTGCAAAAGTTATTAAAAATGGTAAAGATGCAATAACATTTTCATTAAAAGAAGAATAATAAGTTAAAATAATAATTAAAAAAAGCTGTACATTAAGTACAGCTTTTGTATTTTTATATATTCTTAACTATATTTAAATATATGTAAATCAAAAATAAAATAAATTAAGGAACTATTAAAATTAAGTTCCTTTTGTTTTATATAAAATCATTTTTTTTTTATTTTTATATAAATACAAAAAAATAAGTAAAGTTATGAAAAACATATTAACATACATCAATGAAAAATTAAGTATGCAGTGGGGTAATGCTGCTACTGAGTTATTTAAACTTTTTGACAGAGATTGTGGCAATCAAATAAAAACTACTTTTAAAGATATATTAAATAAGAAAAATTTTACTGTTTATGCATTAGATATTGATAATGATAAGCAAAAAGTTATTGGCGAATATGAATTAATTGTAAAAGAGATAGTACAATCAGATACATCTGCAACATTTAAAATGGATGCAGCTAAAGAATATAGTAATGTACCAGAGCATATAAAAGATTATATGCCTAGTTTATTAGAAGAATGGCGTGGTTGCAGAGATTTATGGTTTAACTATAAAAAAGGAGATGCTGTTGATAATGAAGGCATATTGTATCTTACAAGTACCAGTGACTGGGGTAAAGGTTTTACAGTTATAGCATTAAGTAAGGAAAATAAAGAAATATTTAGTAATTGGATTGAAAATTTAGATACAACAGAATTTGAAGAAATTGAAAAAGCTACATTAAAAGCTGATGAAGAAAAACGAAAAGCAGAAAAAAAGGCAGAAAAGGAAAGAAAAAGAAAATTAAAACCTAAAAAACCAGTTTATAACACAAAATCATCTTTAATAAAAATACCAAATGATTTTTACTATGATAAGGAACTTGGTGGTGATGCTTTAATTAAAGCAGCAATTAAAGAATTTAAAAATGGATGGGGTGATGAACCAATGTTTACTGTTAATCAAATAATAGATTTATTTAAAGATATAAATGATTATAATTTTGGCATTATAGAATTAGATGGAAACTCATCAGGTCATACTGACGCAGATGAAGCTTCAGAATCCATATTTAAAAAAGGAAGTTGGTGGGATTATACACCAGAATATGAACAAGAAGGATTTGGGGATAACTCAAGATTAATGAGATTTAAATCTAAAGATGATAGAAAAATATATGTTATAGATTCTGGAGATATGGGTTATGCATGGGTATGCGTGCAATTTTAATAAAAATTGTTGGAGGATATAAATAATTAAAAGCTGTACTTATGTACAGCTTTTTGTATTTTTTATATTTTTGAACTATATTTAAATATATGTAAATTAAAAATAAAATAAATTAAGGAACTATTAAATTAGTTCCTTTTGTTTTCTATATTATATTTAGAATATTTATATTTATATGGATAAAGTACAAAAGAGAACTATAACAAATTTTTTAAATACAGAATATCTTAATTATGCATTTTCTGTATTGGAGGAACGTGCAATTCCTTCAGTTATTGATGGATTCAAACCTGGTGCAAGAAAGATCATGCATGCGAGTTTATCAGGTACAACAAAAGATGGTAAGTTATATAAGTTGTTAGCATTGTCTGGAGATGCAATGCGAGTATCACTTTACGCACATGGCGACATTTCATTAAATAGCACAATCGTTAATATGTGCAAATGGTTTAATGACAATCTAAATCCATTAGAATCTGATTCTCAGGTAGGTTCATTGAGAGATCCTGATTCTGCTGGTGCTCCTCGTTATCTTTATGTGAAGCATTCAAAATATATGGACTTAATCTATAAAACTGACTATGACTTATTAGATTTTGTTTTTGAAGAAGGACAGTATGTTGAACCAATGACATATCTTCCAATCATACCAACAGTTCTATGTAAGAACAACATTGGTGTTGCGGTAGGTTATTCTATGCATAATCAGGCATATGATCCTATTGATATTATTGATGCATGTAAAGAAGTCGTAGAAGCTCGTGCAGATAAGAAAGACAAGATTAAGACACAGATTCGTCCATATCTTAAAGGAATCAAGAAATCAAATTGGAGATATGAAGATGGAGCTTGGTTTAATTATGGAGAATGGAAATTAAACCAAACAAAAGACTTTATGAATGTTACAGATCTTCCTGCTGATGTATCTTATGAAGATTTTGAAAAACTATTGAATAAGTTTGAGGAAGAAGACTATATCAAAGGTTGGAAAAACAAGTCAGTAGATGGTGGAGTCAACTATGAGATAACATTTCCAAAGAAACAGTTAGCTATTGAAATGAAAAAGGATCGTTCTGGAAAACGTATAGCTAATAAGTTCAAATTGATTAAGCAACTACCTAATGATCTATTATGGTTATTGGATGAGAATCATAAATTAAAATACTTCCAAAATAAGAATGAAGTAGTTGAGTATTTCGTAAATTATAGATTAGGAATCTATACAGAACGAAAGAAGAAGATGGTAAAGATTCTTGAGGAACGAATCAAAAAGAATGATGAGTTAGTTAAGTTTATTGAATTAGTATGCAAAGGAAAGCTTAAGATTCGTAACAGAGCTAAAGCAGATATTAAGGTAGATATGGATAGTTATAAACTTCCTATGGAACTTATATCTACACCAATGTCAAAAGTAACCATTGAAGAACGTGATGAACTATTGAAACAAAATCAAGAGATGAAAGCAGAACTTGAATATATTAAGAATACAACTGAAAAACAAATGTATCTTAATGATCTGAATAATCTAAGAAAAGAAATTGAAAAGGATTTTAAATAATTTCTTTTATCATATATTTAAAAAGAAGTACACATATGTGTACTTCTTTTTTGTTATTATTAAATATATGCTAATAAAAATAATATAATGATTTAATAATGAAACAAGTATTATTACATGAATACAAATACAAAAAACGTATTGCAGATAATCTTCAAGATATGATTAATAAAAGATATATTGAAATATCTGATGAAGAATATGATAGAATTAATACAGCTGTATTAAACTATAGTAACGCAGTACAAGAGATATATAATAATTTACAAGATGTATCATTTACAGAACCACAGAAGAATCAATTATTATATCAGTTAGATCAATTAGAAGCAGACATTAAAGCTCTTAGACAAAATATATATTATGTTGAAGAAGATGGATTATTCTTTACTGATGATGAGGGTAATGTTGCTGCTAAATTAGATCCAAACGGTTTCCATACTATTGGTGAAGCCCGTGACTTAACAATAACAGATTATTAATATTAACCATATTAAATAAATTAAATATAAGATAATTAAATATATGGGAAAATCATTACTTATTTCTGCCAATGCTGCATATGTATTTAATAATATAGGTAAAGTAACTTTTAATGATCCATCTTTAATATATAATGGTTTAACTATAACTGCTCAAGAAGATTTAACACTTAGATTTTCAAATGATCTTGAGTATAGAAATAATGTATCAATATTATGGAAACCATTAAAAGCAAATACTCCATTATCAATTGAAAATGGAGAAACTGTTACATTAAAAGGTAAGTTAATTCCAACAACTAATGGTATAGGTACATTTACAGTATCGGGCAATTTTACAGCATCAGGTAATATATTATCATTAATTAATGATGGTACAATGCAAAATTATTCATTTAAGAATTTATTTAGAAATTGTACTACATTAACTGATGTAAGCAATATAACATTACCAGATTATGTTACACAAAACTGTTATGAAGGAATGTTTTATGGATGTACATCAATAGAGGAATCACCAACATTATCTGTACAAACATTACAAAATAATTGTTATACAGATATGTTTTATGGATGTTCTTCTCTTAGAGAAATAACATGTAAAAACATTTCAGATATATCTCAGTATGTTAATTTAAACTGGGTTTATGGAGTTGCATCAGCTGGTGTTTTTGAAATAGATTCTGAAGGAAATTGGAATGATACAAATAAAGCATCTCATATACCAGAAAACTGGGAAATAACAACTGGTGTTTTGACTAATAAATATTTAACATTTAGAATATTAACACCTGGTACAATATTATGGGAAAACACAACAAGTGATACTACATCAAAAACTATATCATATAGTAAAGATGATGGTGAAACTTGGACAGATATAACATCATCTTTAGAAGGTGCTGAAATAACTGTTGTAGCTGGAGATAAAGTTTTATTTAAAGGAAACAATACAGCATACGGGTATTTTGCAAATAATACTGACAAAAGTTCTAAATTTGGTGGTACTGCCAAATTTAATGTTGAAGGTAATATAATGTCACTTATAAGTGGTGATGATTTTGCTGAATCAACATCATTTAATAATAATGCGCAGGTTTTCCGTAATTTATTTCAAGGAACAAATGTTGTATCTGCTAAAAAATTAGTGCTTCCTGTTTTAACTCTTACACTTTCATGTTATCAATCACTATTTAGTGATACACAATATCTTGACGAAGTTCCTGAGCTTCCTGCAACAACATTAGCAGAATCATGTTATAAAGCGATGTTTAAAAACGCAGTATCTATTACAAAAACACCAAATTTATATTCGACAAGTTTGGCTAAAAATTGTTATTTTCAAATGTTTTATGGGTGTACTTCATTAACAACAGTTACAGAATTACCTTTAGCTACGATGAAAGAAGGTTGTTATCAAAGTATGTTACAAGGATGTACTTCATTAACGTCAATATCAACATTTACTATTTCATCATCAGCTGTAAGATGTTGTAGAGCTATGTTCTTAGGTTGTACATCATTAACAAATATTTCATGTTCATTGACAGCAACATCATTATCAACAGAATGTTATTATGAAATGTTTAATGGATGTATTTCTTTAACAACCACTCCTGCATTACCAGCCACAACATTAGGAGCAGCATGTTATTATGATATGTTTAAAGGATGTACATCTATAACATCTGCTCCTGTATTGTCTGCTACAACAGCATCATCAGAATGTTATAGAAGTATGTTTGAAGGATGTACTTCATTAGTAACTCCACCTGCATTACCTGCGACAACATTAGGAACTAATTGCTATAGAAGTATGTTTTATGGATGTACTTCATTAACAACTGCTCCTGCATTGCCTGCAATGACATTAGCAGATAGTTGCTATTATAATATGTTTTATAATTGTACTTCATTAGCAACCGCACCTACATTGCCTGCAACATCGTTGGCAAATAGTTGTTATGCAAATATGTTTTATGGATGTACATCATTAACAACAGCTCCTGTATTACCAGCAACAACGTTGGCAAATAGTTGTTATTCATATATGTTTGGAAAATGTTCATCATTAACAACTGCACCAGATTTATTAGCAACTACTGTATATAATCAGTGTTATGTTGGAATGTTTAGATATTGTTCGTATTTAACTTATGTTAAATGCATGTATAATGAAGTTGACAATGGTGCAACTGATTGGATAGGTTATATGTTAAGCGATGTTGCTGCAACAGGAACATTAGTAAAAGATATAAATATTGATTGGAGTGGAGTAGTGCCAAGTGGATGGACAATAGTTGATGAAGGTGTATTAAAACCAACAATATCATTTGATGGTCAAGAAATAACATTAGATTGTCAGACATCAGGTGCGACAATATATTATCAATTAAATAATACAGGTAATTATATTGCATACACTGGTGTAATATCAATATCAAGTGATACTGCAGTTAGAACATATGCAGAATTGAATGATGTGACTAGTCCTAAGGTTTATAGTTATTGTGTTTATGCTCCAACATCATTATTAGATCCAACAATTGAATTTAATTATGGAACAACTATTACATTATCTTGTTTAACCCTAAATAGTACAATATATTATAGATTAAATAATACAGGTAGTTTTATTCAATATACAGAACCGATAATAATTAATGCAACTACAACTATTGAAGCATATTCTGAATTAGATGGTACAACAAGTAATACAGTAAGTGAAACATTTACATTCATTGATTATAGTCAACAATATTTCACAATTGAATCATTAGAAGATAATAATACAATTAATATAATTAAAACAAATAAGCCAAGTAATATAAACTTATCTTATTCAACTGATGATGGCACAACATGGACAGACTTAACAATAAGTGATACTACTAATTTTGCAACTATTAATACTGGTGATAAGATAATATTCAAAGGTAATAATTTAAGATTAGGAACTGCATGGGACACATATTATAGATTTAATGGATCTAAAACATTTAATGCATACGGTAATATAATGTCATTATTGAATGGAGATAATTTTGTAAATACTACTGAATTAAATTCAAGTACAAATAACCATTTTGTAGGATTATTCTATGGAACGACAACATTAATTGATGCAAATAAATTATATCTTTCTGCATCAACATTATATTATAATTCTTATAATGGTATGTTCCGTGGATGTACAAATCTTAAGTCTGCCCCACAAATACAAGCAACAACTTGTGCTGAAAATGAATGTTGTTCTTCAATGTTTGAAGGATGTATTAATCTTGAAGTTGCACCAGAACTTAACTTTACTACTTTAGCACAAAACTGTTGTAAACGTATGTTCTGTATGAGTAGAAATTCTAATATAACAACACCTAAGATGACAAAATCTCCTATATTACGTTGTGCAACTACAGCATCTGGTTGTTATGAAGAAATGTTTAGAGGTAATGGTAATTTAATTGAAGTTACATGTCTTAAGACAGATAATACTGATGCTTGTAAAAATTGGTTAGCAAATACATCATCTACTGGTACATTTAAGAAAGCATCCGGTAAATCTTGGTCTACTGGAACTTCTGGTATACCATCTGGTTGGACTGTAGAAGATTATACAGAATAATAAATATTAATATACAAAATATTAAATAATTTATATAAAATGGGAAAAATAACAAAAACTGATATATTATTTTCATCTAATTTAGGTAGTATTCATTATGAAGGATTAGATAGTATAGAAGTATTTAAGATAACTGCTTTAGAAAATTTAACATTATCATTTTCAAATAATCTTGAATATAATAATGGTACTAATTCATATTGGAGTTTTTATGAAGCAAATACAGAAATAGAATTAAGCTCAGGTAATAGCATAGTATTCAAAGGAAGTTTGATACCATTTATGAATAATGGTATAGGTACATTTACTGTATCTGGAGATTTTGAAGTATCTGGCAGGCTTCTTGCATTAATTAATCATAACTATATGAGACCTTATTCATTCAAGGATTTATTTAAGAATTGTACTACATTAATAGATGCAAGTAATTTGATAATGCCTAAACACACTGAAGTTGGCTGTTATGAAGGGATGTTCTATGGATGTTCTTCATTAACAGATTCCCCAATATTAAGAGCAGAAACTTTATCTGAAGACTGCTATAAAGATATGTTCTATGGATGTACTTCATTAAATCATATCATATGTTATAATGTTTCAGATATATCAGAATATGTTAATCAAAACTGGATATCTGGTGTTGCTGGTTCTGGTACATTTGAACTCAATTATTTAGGAACATGGAATAATACTAATAAAGCATCTCATATTCCATCTGGGTGGATTATTAATGATGAATATGGATATCCATGGGAAAATGAATATCTTCAATTTGATGTATTAACTGATGGCACAATATTATGGAAAGGTACAGGTAATAATGAAATATATAGTGTATTAACTATATCATACAGTAAAGATAATGGAACTACATGGACAGATATCACAGCTACATCTGAAGGTACTGAAATTAATGTACTAACTGGAGATAAAGTATTAATAAAAGGTAATAATTCTCGTTATGCATGGAATAATACAAAATATTCTGCTTTTACTGGTGGTACTGCAACATATAATGCTAAAGGTAACATAATGAGTCTTATTTATGGAGATAATTTTATTGGACAAACTACATTAACGGAAGAACATGCATTATCTCAAGTATTTAACGGATCAAATATTGTTTCTGCAGAATATTTAATATTACCAGCAACAACATTAACTACAGATTGTTATCGAGCTACATTTGCACATAGTCATTTATTAACAAAATCTCCTAAAATATTACCTGCTACAACTTTATCAACAGAATGTTATTATTATATGTTTGATGACTGTGTTTCAATGACAACACATCCTGAATTGCCAGCAGAAACATTAGTATATCATTGTTATCACGGTTTATTTCATGGTTGTGTTTCTCTTAATTATATTACATGTTTAGTGCAAAATATAATAAATGATAGTTTATTTGCTTTTCTTTGGGATAATACATTGGGAAGTATTAATGTAGTGTTTCCAACTGGTGTATTTATTAAACATGTTAATGCAACATGGCCTAAAGCTGGTGGTAATAGTGCTACTGGCATACCTTCAACTTGGCTCATTAAAAATTATAAAGAATATTATGATATATAAAAATATAAATAAATGAATATATAATAAATAGATTAATTATAATAAATGAAAACAATAGTTATAAATAAATCAGGTGTTCCTGCTAGTCCATTAGTCGCTGCAGAATCAATTTATAATGTTTCACCATTATTTGCATCTTCTAAACCAGTAGGTCCATGGGTTTATGCAAAAAAGAACACTACTGATGTTAATGAAAATATAGAATTACCATATTCTGTTAATAGAATTGATGGACATTCTGGAAACTATGCAACAGGTTATTTTACATTTACATCAACAATTACTATTCATAAGTTACAACCAACTTATCTTTGGTTTGACCATGCAGATCATTCTGCAGAAGTATATATTGGAGAAACATTGGTAACTAAACACTGGGGTGGATATAATGCATTCTTTGTAGATATAACTGATTATATTCAAGTTGGCACAAATAATTTAACTGTTAAAATCAAAAATAATGAAGGTAATAATCTTCCACCCGCAGCTGGTGACTTCAATCGTAATGCAACATTAGGTAAAGTTAAATTATTGACTAGCCCAGTATTGCCATCGCCTGAATATGGATATGATGGATTCCATATTACATCTACAGTAACTGATGCACAAGCAATTATGACAGTTAAAACAACAATTCCAACATATGCTGATGTTGTATTAAAAGTCAATGATGAAGAATTTAGTTATGTAGAAAGAAAATTTGGTAAAGGTGATATTACATTTACAGTTACTATAGATAACCCTCATCTTTGGAATGGTACATTAGATCCACACCTTTATGATGTGACTTTAGAATTATATTATAATGAAGAACTTAATCTTCAGTTGAAACGTCCTTATGGATTAAGATACTTTGATTATGTTTGGGATGATGCAACTATTGAAGGATATGATTCAGAACATCCATATACAGGTTTCTTATTAAATGGCAGCCCATATTTGTTAAGAGGTGTTTGTTCTCATCATGATTTAGCAAATAAAGCTAATGCATTGACTGTAGAAGACATCAATAATGATTTTGATATCATAACTGAACTAGGTGCTAATTTCTTACGTCTTGCTCATTACCCTCATCCAAAACAAGTTTATGACTATTGTGATAGATTAGGTATTATTGTACAGACTGAAGCACAATGGGTAAACTCTTCAACATTAACAATGCCAGAAGCATATTGGACTCATCTAGGTGAAGAAATTGAAGATATGGTTAATCAACATTATAATCACCCATGTATATTATTCTGGGGTGTTGGTAATGAAATTAATACATCAGTTACAAATTCAACTGAAGGTAAAGATTTTGTTAAATCAAAAATTGAAGGATATAGAACACAAATTAGAACATTAATGCCAGGCGCTTGGGTAGGCTATACTGTATCACATGGAACAGATAACGGATTAGGAGTATTTAATAATCCTACTGTTGATTGGGTTGGAAACAATATATATGTAGGTTGGTACATAGATCAAAATTCAAACAATCCAACAAACCGTCTTAATACAAGAATAAATAATAATGGTACTACACCAACTGCATATTCAGAATATGGATGCGGCGGTTCTTCAACATGTCACTCAACAAGTTATATGTCAACTACGACACGTGGAAATAACCCAAGACATGATATTGAATATATGATGTGGTTACACGAAGGACATATTGCAGCTATTAAGAATTTCCCACAATTGTTATTTACTTCTCAATGGCAATTATTTGATATTGCTGTTTCTAATAGACAAGAAGGTTATAAAGTATGTTTGGATGATGAAACTGTTACTGATAATAATGATTTGAAATTCTTAAATAACAAAGGATTGGTTGAAAGAGATCATAAAACAAAGAAAGATACATTCTATATTTATAAAGCATGGTGGAATCCAACTCCATTTGTACATATCTGTCAAAAGAATTTTACAAAGACTTCAGATAGAGTTATCAAATGCTATACAAATTCAACAGAGCAATTCTCATTATATGTAAATCCAACTGGTGAAAATGATGTTCCTGTAGAAACACTTACACCAACTAATAATATTTTAGAATTTACTGCTGCAACATTTAGTTCAGGAGATGTAATCGTAGTAACTAATGGAACAGTTGAAGATACTTTTGTTATAGATCCAACTGAATAAAATAAAATCAAATAAAAAAGGAACTCTTAATTGAGTTCCTTTTTTGTTTCATACATATATAAATAAATTATATCTATTTCTCCATCATTAAATTTTCTTTTAAATTCTTTATTAAATGATTCTTTACGTTTAAAATATTTATCTATCTCACATCTAAATTTCCATTTTGTTATCCATCTTTTACTTTTTGAATATGCTAATTTAATTCTATCTAATATACTTAAATCAGGTCTATTCATTAAATAAAACATATAACAGTTCCAATATCTTTTAATTAATTTCCAATATCCTATTTCGCCAACTAAATAAAATCGTATTCCTTTTTTCTTATAATCATCATAATTATATTTAGGCTTATCACAAATTAATTCTAATATTTGTAAATCTCCATGATATTCTCTATTATAACTTTCAAAAGCTTCATAAGATCCCCACATTTCAATTTTCTTTCTGTTCTTATTATTGAACATTTTCTTTATGTGTGGTAATAAAGAAATGATTGATTTTGTTCCTTCAATATATTCTACCATAATTTTATTCTATCCAAATCCATTTTGTTTCTGATATTGTAGTTAGTCTCATATTATCAAATCCTTGTGCAATATAGTCTCGCATAATCATATGAACTTCATCAGAATTTTTTGCAAAAACTGGTAATGCATATTTGATTGTCTTAATTGTTCCTTCTTCAGTAGGAACATCTTCTGCAACCTTGACTGCAAATATTTTTGTTCCTTCTTTATATTCATTTGCAGCAGGCTTAAAATTCTTCATCATACATACATCTTCTATTTCAGCATCTGTGCCAACAATCTGTATTATTTTGTAGCCTGCATCTGCAAAATGTAACGCATCAGTAAAATAAGTTTCTATGACACGTTTTTCTTTATCATTTATGGATATGTTTCTATTTAATTTAATCTTAAAATACATAACTTACCTCTTTATATATTTATATTTAACTATTCATTAAATTCGACTACTTTTGATCCACCAAAAGGTCCATACATACCTAATAGTTTTTCTGAAGCACTTGCATCAAAACGTAAACTATTTTTTTTGAATATTGTTTCTTTATCTTCTGCATCACTAATAAAACTGTTTCTGTTCATAACAGATAGATTATTCTTCTTAAAGTCTTTAGCTATCTTCTTATCTTTAAACTTATGACCTGCAAGAATAAAATATTTAAACTTATTAGAATCCCATTTATTCTTTGATAAAAAATTTTCAAGTTTTTCTTTTAATTCCTTTCCTTCTTCATCAGTTATATAAGGTTCCTTCTGAAGTCTTCCTTTATCAATTTCATATAGTTTATCAATTTCAAAATGATCCCAGATACTTTTAAGTTCTGGAGACATTGAATTATTAATTTTGATATCCTTGTTAATAATTAGTTTTTCTAATATAAATGATTTGATTTTTTTCATTATATTATTTATTATATTTTTTCAACTTTACATAATATCATATTTTGATCATTATATGTAGATATAATATTTGATTCTTTATATCTTATACCACTTTTAGATTTTAACAAATAACCATCCTTAGCATATTTGACCCAATAATAATCTAAAGATGCAGTATAGTTTCCATTATCTAATGGTTTTAACCAATGAAACCTATCACCTTCATCAGAATCTCTTTTAATCATTACTATAGCTTCTTCTGGAGATTCAGCATGATCTACTATTTGTAGTTTGTCTCCTATCATATAATTATATTCTTTACCATCAATTTCTATAATTATATTATCATCATCGATATGTTTATTAATTTTAGTATTCTTATTGATTACAAATTTTTCTAATAATATATGTTTTAATGATTTCATATTATGTTAAATTTTTTATTTTTTATACCATTTAGGTGGATTATCTTCTAATTCTCCACCATGAAACATATATTTCATGTTTTTTACATTACTTACATCCCATTTTGATATATCTCCATTAAAATGTGAATAAGCAAACATTTGAAACATATTTTCAACATTTCTTACATCCCAATTAGATACGTCTCCATTTTCTCCAGTAAATTTTGAGCCTAAAAACATTTCTCTCATATTGGTAACATTACTAACATCCCATTCAGATATATCACCATCAAAACTTTTATTTACATCATTATCACTAAATACTGCAGACATATCAGTTATTTCTGAAGTATCTATATCATTAAGATCTGCAGTATAACCACGTTTATTTATTAATCTATAAACAGTTTGTATTAGTTCTTTATTAGTCTTTGGATGATAATGATACTTATCTATTTTAGTGTTCTTATTGATAATAAGTTTTTCTATTATAATATCTTTAAGGTTTTTCATAATACAAAATCTTTTATTTGTTCGTATAATTCTTCTTTATAGTTTTTGACATAATCTATTAAATCTTTTTTATCAACATTCATAAATTCTGCCATGTCTTCCCATAAGAACAATCTTCTGAAATATTCTGCGATATCTTTATGAAAGAATTTATCAACTATCTGTAACCGTGTATCATATTCATTGCCATCAAAAGTACCACTTGCTTGAAAATACATACATAACTCATCTATTATTTTATTCTGTTCATCATCAGATAAATTAGTCTGTTTATTGATTTTTGTGTTCTTATTAATGATTAGTTTTTCTATTATGATATCTTTTATGTCTTTCATTTTATACCAAGATATTTTTTGTAAATTTTGCAAACGTTTAACTTTCGATTTATCAGCAATTGATTTTGGATTCCAAATATTTATATGATTGTGCTTTATTATGCCTTCATATGTTTTTATACCATTTTGGTGGATTTTTTTCTAAAGGACATCCACTAAATATATCGTCCATATGTTCAACATTACTAACATCCCATTTTGATATATCATTTTTAAAATTAGAATTTTCAAACATTTTTGTCATATTTTCAACTTTGCTGACATTCCAATTAGATATATCACCATTAAATATAGAATTACTAAACATATTCCACATGCTTGTTACATTACTAACGTCCCATTTTGATATGTCACCAGTAAAAGATGATCCTGAAAACATATTTGCCATAAATTTAACTTTGCTAACATTCCATTTTGATATATCACCATTAAATCTAGAATCATGAAATATATATCCCATATTATTTACATGGCTTACATCCCACTTTGATATATCTCCATTTTCTCCTGTAAAATTAGAATTCATAAATGTCATATACATTGTTTTAACATGACTTACATCCCACATTGATATATCTCCATTAAATTTAGAATTATAAAACAATTCATTTAATGATGTTACATTAGATACATCTATATCATTAAGGTCTGCATCATTACCACGTTCTTCAATAAGTTTTTTAATTGTTTTCTTTAATTCATTTAAATTTTTAGGACGATAATTATATTTACGGAATTTAGCATTTTTATTAATAATTAGTTTTTCATTTATTTCTAAATTTTCTTTTAGTATATCTTTTAAGTTCTTCATTTTATATTAAGATATTTTTGTAAATTTTGTAAACGTTTAACTTTTGATTTATCAGCAATTGATCTTGGATTCCATATATTTATATGATCAATCTTTATTATGCCTTCATATATTTTTAATAAGAATTTTATAAATTCCTTTGGTTCATTATCAAGTAGTTCAGCAAATTTTTCATATCTTTCTGGTGGTTCTAATCTTATGAAATCTTTATAGTCATCTACAGTAAATTTTTTCTTTTTTTGACGGTTCTCCCTAAGATGATCCAATATGACTAATTGTATATCACGAATTTTATTTGAATTGACTCCATATTTATCTTTGAATGGTTCCTTTTCAGCTTTTGTATATGCTCCAGAAACTTCATCATAATCATTATGAAGTTCTTCATCAGTAAATTCTTTTTCTTTTATATTTAAATGATGATTAATAATTAGTTTTTCTGATATGATGTCTTTTAGGTTCTTCATAGCAATTTATTATTTGTTTATAAAAAATATAATTCCAATATTTTTAATATCATATGTTAATAAATTAAGTTCATTATTTGAATATATTCCTGTACGATCATATTTGTCTTTATATAATTCATCTTTATATATTTCATCACCATTATCTTTAATGAACTTTATAAATTCTGTTTTATCTAATATAATTTCTATACTATTATTTTCAAAATCTTTACGAAGATCTTTTTCTAAATAATCATTATCAGGATCAATTAATCCGTATTTTTCTAATACATCTATTGTACTTAATATAATAAGATGTTCAACATTTTCTTCTTTAACCCAATTTGCTATTGCTTTAACTTCAGCATCTTCAGCATCTTCAGGTTCAGAATATATAAACCTTAAAATTGTATCAACAAAAGTATTTCTAATTTTTGTATTTTTGTTAATAACTAATTTCTCTAATATAGAAGTTTTTAAGTCTTTCATATCTTAACAATTTTTAATTTATTATCATCCCATTTATAACCTGCTTTCTTTAATGCTTCCATGAATTCGTCGCATTTTTCTTCTGAAGCTAATTTATATCTTTCTAGTCTTTCTGAAATAGTACCAACACCAGTATCTACACCAACATCTAATTTTTTTCTTTCATCACAAATATATGTTGCATGATATACTATAGCATCATCAGAAGCATTATTTACATGAAAATCTTTGTTTAATCCTTTATATATAAAAAGTAAATTTTCATTCATCTCAACTATATCTCCGTTTTGAGCAGTCTCAATAGTCCAATCATCTAAATTTCTTATTTTTATATTTTTATTGATGATTAGCTTTTCGTTTATAAATTCTATTATTTGTTTCATATATCATTATTCTCCTAATATTTCATCTAATTCAGTTACTCCTTCTTTAGGTTTAGATTTTAATTGATCAACTACTTTCTGTTCTATTTCTTCAAGTAGTTCAGGATTATCATTTAATAAATCAATAACTGCTTGGCGTCCTTGACCAAGTTTTACTTCTCCATAACTGAACCATGAACCTGATTTATGTATGATATCAAATTCTATAGACTTATCAATTATTTCTGAGAACCTGTTTATGCCATGTCCATAAGTAATTTCAAATTCTGCTTTTCTAAATGGAGGCGCGCATTTATTCTTAACAACCTTGACTTTTGTAAGATTAGCAATTGCTTCATCTCCGTCTTTAACCTGTGTTGATTTACGAACTTCTAATCTTATTGATGCATAGAATTTTAAAGCATTACCACCAGTAGTAGTTTCTGGGTTGCCAAATAATACGCCAATCTTTTCTCTTATCTGATTAATGAATATACAGCAACAGTTTGATTTCTTAATAATGCCAACCATTTTACGTAATGCTTGAGACATTAATCTAGCTTGAAGACCAATTCTTGCATCTCCCATAGCACCTTCTAATTCTGCACGAGGAGTCAATGCCGCAACAGAATCTATAACTAATATTCCAATCTTACCTGATGATATTAATTTTGTTGCAATTTCCAAACAGTCTTCTCCACAGTCGGGTTGTGCAAATAATAATTGATCAACATTAACTCCAAGGTTTGCAGCATAATCTCTATCAAAAGCATTTTCAGCATCTATATAAGCAGCTTTCAAACCAAGTTTCTGAGCTTCAGCAACTGCATGTATTGCTAATGTTGTCTTACCACAACTTTCAGGACCATATATTTCTATTATACGGCCTTTTGGATAACCACCAATTCCAAGAGCACAGTCCAAAGAAATAGAACCAGAAGGAATAGTATCAATATCCATTACTTCAGATTCACCCAAAAGCATAACGGCACCATCTCCGTATTGCTTTTTAATTTCTTTCAATACTGAGTCAAGTTCATGATCTGTTCCAAATTCTTTTTCTAAAACTTCTTTCTTACTCATAAAATAAACAAATTCTTATACTATATTTAATAATATATTTTTTATTACTATATTAAAATTGAATTAAATTAAAATAAATAAATATCATTATGAAAGTAGAACTTAAACAAATTGTAGATCAATTATCTGAAACTTGTAATTTAAATGACAATTATAAAGTAGCAGCATTAGTAGATGAAAATGATATTGTTGATGGGTGGACAATAGTTGAAGTGTTTGAAGACGGAAACATTAAACCATTAGAAGGCGTTAAATTTAATTCTATAAAAGATTTAATTGAAGCATATGTATAAAAGAGAACGTACTTGTAAATGCATACAAGAATTTAAATATGATAATTTGATATTTCATAAAGGAAGAGAATATCAGGTTGATGTTTATCCTCTTTATTATCAAATATATCAAAACGGAGGATGGGATGATTATGTTTTTATAAATACTGAAGAGGAATTTTCTAAATATTTTAAATTAATAGAATAAAATTTCATTAATAGATTAAAAGTCTTAGAATGTACATCTAATGCGGTATTACTGCATTTATTTATAATTTAATTATCTTACTATTTAATGCATCTAGAAAGACATCTAGAACTATCTAGCATCCTTGTACAATATAGAGTTATATAAAATAATTTTTACATATTATGTTAAATAAAAATACTTGTGAAGACATTTGGATATATATATTGAAAGAACTTCCAAATAAGACTAAATTTTTTAATAAAATACATAATATATCTACATATTCTAAAGGAGAATACACGCATCATAATATAAAAGGAATTTATTATGACGATAATTTATATGCATTATATTTTATAAAAGATGATGATTCTAAATTATCATATAATAGAGTAAATTTTGATGTTGTAAGATATATTACTTTAGAAGAGTTACCTGGTTTGAATAGACAAGAAGTAGATAAATTACAAGATACTATAGTAAGATTAAGAACAGTATCATCAAACTTGGATTTTTGTTATAATTCTTTATTAGGTGATATTTATAAGCAATCATTAAATAATATAGCATATGCAATAGATAATCATATTATAGATTGCTTAAACGAAATAATGAAATATATTAAATCAAATTGAATGAATAATTTATTTTCAAGAGAAGATATCAAGAAATTTGTTATAGAAGCAATTGAAAACAGATTTGATGAAGATACTAAAAATACTATATTGAAATTAAAATCATTTGATGGTGAAGATGCATTCATATATAGTGATCTTAAGTTAGATTCTTTAGATGTTATTGAATTCATATTAGAAGTTGAGTATAACATTAATCAAACTTTAAAATTATTTAATAAGAAATTCACCATAGATGATAATATAGTCAATAAAGAACTTACTTTAGGAATGTTAATAGATTATATATACAACAATATTAATAAAGATTAATGGATAAACAAAAAATTTATGACATGTTTAAGATATTCAATAGTCATAGTGATGATTATCTCGGAGCTATGTTTATTAATATCTTTAAGACCGAATTACCATTTTGCTATCGTTATTTTTATAATAACGATGGTATTCTTGAATATAAAGCTTCTCAATTAGCTTTGGATAGATATAAGTTTACTAAAAGAATTGATACACGTCAATTTTTGATAAATCTTATTAAAGAAAATGATAAGCAAGATGATTTTGAAGTATTCAATTATTCATCAAATGAATTTTTAATATGCGGAGAATATCCTGCTCCTTTTATGTTTAATCTTACAACAAGCATTGATGCAGATGCTTCAGATACATATAATGATATGTATGTAGCACAAGGTCATATTGATGAAGTATTTGAAAAAATTATTAGACCAAATTGTGTAGCATTAGATAATAAAAATAAATTAGAATTTGGCATTGCATCTATAATGGAAGGAACAAACACATTATATACTTCTTGGTTTGATTATGATGTTAATATAGATATTGATATTAAGAAGAATTATAATGATGATCTTCCTTATGATAGAATGTGCAGTATACTTGCAGATGATACAAGACCTGATTTAATGCTATTTTATGGAGAACCTGGAACTGGTAAGACTTCTTTAATTAAGCATCTTATTAAGAAATATATTAATAAGAACTTTATATTTATAGATGGCGGCTTATTAGGTAGTATTCCTCAAGAAAAACTTATGTCATATTTTTTAGATAACTGGGATACTGTATTTATATTAGAAGATTGTGAAAAGATTCTTAAAGACAGATCTTCAGGATATAACCCAGTTATGCCAGTTTTATTGAATATAACAGATGGAATCATTGGAGATGTATTAAAGACAAAATTCATCTGTACATTCAATGATTCGTTGTCCAAGGTGGACCGAGCATTATTAAGAAAAGGACGTTTATCACTTAAATATGAATTTAAGAAACTTTCAAAAGATAAAGTTAATAAATTATTACCTAATGAAAATAAAGATATGACATTAGCAGACATCTATTATAATGAGAATGAAAATGATTATTCAAAAACGCATAAAAATAAAATAGGATTCTAATGAAAACAGAATATGTTGCAACTATTATTCTATTATATATGATAGTTTTAATAATAATGATATTAATTCATGGAGAAACACCAGGATTTATTTTTGCTGAACGTATGATATATATAACATTAGTATTTGCTGGAATGACATATATAATAGATAAAATAAATAAATTAAGATAATTATGGAAGAAGTACAATTAGGAAAAGTAGAAAATGATGGTAAGACTTGTAGTTGGCCCGAAGGAAGTCGCGAAGCACAAGTCGTTCAGATAATTAATCAAATGAGTCAACCTATATCTGAAGAGCTTATGAAAGCAATTATGGAAGCTCCTATGTCAAAATGTAAGTCAGATTCATTATTTGCATTTGCTTTAGAATTAGGATTAACTTTAGATTGTATTCCTGATGATTTGAATATATTGGTTATTGCTCAAGACGATAATACAAAAGAATCAACAAAGATACTTCAAGTACCAAAGAAATATAATGAAGGACAACGAATTGATAATCTTATTCAAATGCTTTCATCTGAATGTGTAGGTACGCGTGAAGAAGATGGTAAGACAGTTGCAAATGAATTATTTACTATAATTGCTAATGTATGCGCTCAATATTGTGCAAGTGATCCTGCATATAAAGAAGCATTCTTAAACGTTATCAAATTCTGGGAAGACAATAAAAATAGTAATAAAGATTAATGAGTTATAAGACTGGAGGATATAAGACAAAATATATAAATGAATGTGGATATTATCGTGAAGAGTTTACGATATATTCTGCTGTTGAAAGCGTAAGTGACATATGTGTATATAAAATGTTCAATGAAAATGGAAAGGAAGTGGATATATCAGTAAGTGCTGAAGATGATACTGATGCAGTTGGAAAATATTCATTAATTGATTGTCTTTATTATTTAAAACGAAGAGAAGATAAACATTATGAATGGAAAGAATATGATATCATTATCGAAGAAATGACACCAGAAGAAGTTACAAAATATTTTGGTTAAATTATTTCAAATTGAAGATTCTTCATATTTGATCCTATAGTCAAATGTTTATTGTTTTTAATAGTATTCACTTCAAATAAGATTTCATTTCCTTTCATATGCACTTTCTTTATTTTACATATGACATCAAAATTTGGAAAGAATTCACAATCTGAAGTGAATCTAACTTTATGATTTATTAGTTTAGATAATTCAAAAAGACTATATTTACTTATAGAATTCATATAATTTAAAATAATTGTAAATAAAAATAAATAAATGGAACAACAATATTATTGTAGTTTTTGCGGTAAAAGTTTTGAAGATAGTAGTATATTACTTGCGGGTAATGCGGGTCATATTTGTCCAGAATGCTTAAAGAGATGTAATGCTGAACTAGAGAAATATGAATCAAAAGTAAATGATAAGACTATGGAAGGAATTCCTAAGCCTAAAGAAATTAAAGAATTCTTAGATCAATATATCATAGGACAAGACAGAGTTAAAGAACGTGTTGCAGTTGCTGTATATAATCATTATAAGAGAATCAATACAGAAATAGAAGATGATGTAGAAATTGAGAAATCTAATATCTTGATATTAGGAGCAACAGGAACGGGCAAAACGATGATAGCAAGAACTATTGCTAAAATGCTTGATGTTCCATTTTGCATCGGAGATGCTACAGTATTGACAGAATCAGGATACGTTGGCGAGGATGTTGAATCATTATTGGTTAATCTTTATCAAGCATCTGATTATGATGTTGAAAAAACAGAACGTGGAATTGTATTTATTGATGAGATAGATAAAATTGCCCGTAAAGGCGATAATGCAAGTATAACGCGTGATGTATCAGGTGAAGGTGTTCAACAAGGATTACTTAAATTACTTGAAGGATCAATTGTATCTATTCCGCCAAAAGGAGGTCGTAAGCACCCAGATACGCCGCTTGTAAAAATCAACACAAAGAATATATTGTTCATATGTGGTGGAGCATTCGTAGGCATTGAAAACAAAATTAAGCAAAGATGCAATAAACAAGTAATCGGATTCAATTCAGATACAGATCATACGATGAAGGATGAAGACTATATGGCAAAGATAACCCCGCTTGATTTGAAATCTTTTGGACTTATTCCTGAAATCATTGGGCGATTGCCAATCATTACATATACTGATGAATTAGACAGAGATTCATTAATTAAGATATTGACAGAACCTAAGAATGCATTAATCAAACAATATAAACGAATATTCAATTTAGATAATATAAAGTTAGACTTCACACAAGATGCTTTAGATTATATTGTTGATAAGACTATGGAAAACAAACTAGGTGCTCGTGGTCTTCGCGGAACAATGGAAAACATAATGAATAAAGCAATGTTTAATATGCCGTCAGAAGAAGTAACTGAATTTACTGTTGATTTAGATTATGTTAAAAAACAAATTGGCTAACATAATTTACAATTATTTAACATATTTTATAAACTGGGATTTTAACTAATCTCAGTTTTTTCTATATTATATAATAAATTAAATAATAAAATTATGGATTGGAATTATCAGGAGTATAAAGAAAAACGTAAGAAACAGAAGAAAGAAGATCCTATTGCTTTTAAGTTTCAGTTTATTTATAATATACTTGGACAGATTACAAGTTCAATATGTAATAGAATGAATTATATTGGATGGTCATATAAAGCAGGTTCTGATTATGAACAGATGGATTATTTCTATCATTGGAAGATGGAGAATTTCAATCATACAAAATCTTATGATTATAATTTGATTAAGAATGATTATAATATAAAGAATAAAAAGACAAGAGAATATGTAGTTAAATATTTGGAAGAAGCATATAAGTTATTCTTGGAAGGACATAGATTAACTTTTTGTTTTTCTACTGGTAAGTTTAATTATTATAATTCTTGGTTCTGTAAGAATATTAAAAAATTTAAGGAGGATCGTTGGTAATATGCATATAGATGGTAAAGCGTTTTTTATGACAGGCCCTAAGGAATTAGAAAAGGCTTGGGATTGGTTACAACATACAAGGGGTGTCTTATATAATTGGGCAGCTGATTATGTAAAATATAAAAATCCTGAATATGTTGAATTTTGGTATGGATCAACGATAACAGAAGGTATTGATACAGTTAAGACATTAACAAAAGAACAATTCTTAAAAGAATTTGATCATATTGAATTGGCTGAAGATTGGGGAATGCTATAAAATAATAAAGTATGTCAAAATTATTTAAAGATCTTAAAGAAGGAAGTCCAGTATTCATGGTAAAATATACTTCTAATGTTCCTGATTATTGTAGAGATGATATTAGAAAGTTATATGTTGATAAGATTATATATGGAACAGAATTTGAAGGTGGTGATCTATATAAGTTAAAAAAGATTCATGTTTTTGGTGGTGATGAAGTTTATGAAATAAGACATGAAAATAGTGATAGACATGATAGCCTTATTTTAGATTCTGATTTTGCTTATGGAAACAATGGAACTAATACAGAAGGATATAGATTTTATACAACATATCAAGGTGCATTGAATTATCTTATTCAAGAGATTCAAGTAAATATAAGTAAACAATTAAAAAGACTTGAAGATATTGAAACAAGATTAGGTGTATCAGATGAAAACCTTATAACTATTAAGACTAAAAGTGTATATGAGCAAAAGGATCATTGGAGACATCTAAAGAAAACTGAAATATATGATACTTGCTGGTTTGATGATAAGGTAAATTGCAATTTTATTGATGAAAACCTTAAAGATAAGAAATACGAAGTTTGGTCTAAATATGTTGAGTATGATGCGTTAGGAAGAAAAACAAACCAAGATTCTAAATACATTAAAGATGTATTAGTAAAGAAATTTGATACTTTACAAGAAGCCAATGCATGGGTATTCAAAAATGATAAGTCAAGAACTCCGTGTGAAGAAGGAACACCATTCTTTGAAGGAGATCATTATTATGTAAAAGAAGCAGAAATTAAATAATTATGAATAAGATAGCATTATTACTTTCAGGAGGAGTTGATTCATCAGTTGCATTGCATATGCTTTGTAAAACAGGAGAGAAGCCTGATTGTTTTTATATACATATAGGTCCTGATGAGAAGGATTCATATAGTTGTACATCCGAGGAGGATATTGAAATGGCTTCCGCAGTTGCTGCAAAGTATGGATGCAAGTTTGATATAATTGATCTTCATAAGGAGTATTGGGATAATGTTGTTAAGTACACAATGGATAAGGTTAAGCGTGGGTTTACACCTAATCCTGATGTTATGTGCAATACACTTATTAAGTTTGGAGCATTCTATGATAAGATTGGATATAAATATGATTATATTGCAACAGGTCATTATGCAACAAAAGTAGGATATGTAACATGTAAATGTAAGAATGCTACTGACTGGGTTTCGTCTGATTTTTTTAATCCTTCTGATGTTAAGTGGTGGATATGTCCTGCTAAGGACCCTGTAAAGGACCAAGTTGATTTTATTGCAAATATTGATACAAAGAAGGTGCCTCTTGAGAAGATTATATTTCCAATTGGTAATCTTATGAAGGACGAGGTTCGTAAGATTGCTGAGGAGAATCATCTTGTCAATGCAAAGCGAAAGGATTCACAGGGCATTTGTTTCTTAGGTAAGATTAATTATAATGATTATATTGAGAAGTATCTTGGAAAGATGTGTGGAAATATTGTTGATATTGATACTGGAAATATCTTAGGAATGCATTATGGACATTGGTTCCACACAATTGGTCAACGTAGAGGTCTACAGCTTTCAGGAGGTCCTTGGTATGTAGTTAGTAAGGATGCATTAAATAATATTGTATATGTATCAAAGAATTATGATAAGACTAAGGTAACTGAGTTTACTGTTAATGATATCAATTGGCTTACTGATAATATGATTGATACTTGGTATCATCATACTTATACTGGTGATGGAGATCCAAATTTTATTTGTGATGTAACATTTAAGATTCGTCATTCTCCAGATACATATACTGGTAAGATGTATTTCAATAATTCAGATACTGATGTTAAGATCATTTCAGATACACCTGTAACTGCAGCATCTGGGCAATTCTGTACTTTATATGATAATGATTATTATCATTGCTATGGATGCGGAGAAATTTTGAATAACCGTTTAAATAAATAAGAATATGACTATTTTGATTTTGATTATTTGTGCACTTGTATTAATAAGTGTCGTTGACTATGATATTAGAAATCGTACAAAGAAACTAGAAAATAAATGCAAGAACTGTTGGCCAGTTACATTTAAGTTAACAGAAGATGGCTATTTAGTATATTCTGTTAATGATAAAATTTGGACTGAAATTATTAAGTATTCAGAAAAAAATGGAATTCCTAGATTGGATTATATGAAATTTAATAGTTATGATTCTAATTATAAAAATTTTACAAAAACATTAAGTACAATACAAAATTGCCATTTATGGAATACAAGAGAATTTAATAAATATAAAGAAGGTCTTAAAAAGTATTTGGAAAACAATAAATGATAGCATATATTATCATATTTATATTAATTATCACTAATATTATATTGTTTGGATATATTAAGATTAAAAAGCCTAGAATAATATATAAGTATCCAGACAATATAGATCGTTATAAAAATGATGTACTTAATAAGATATTTGAATTACAACAGAAATATGCATGGAAAGCAGAAGACTTATATAACTTAGCACATCTATCAAATTTCAATAATGAAACACTTAATGCTTTAAAAGAATATTCTAAGTTTGAAGGTCGCGCGACAATGTGTCAAGATTTAATTGAAGAAATAGAAAATTTAAATATATATGCGAAAGAAAAAGATAGTAACTTGTAGATATGGAATATCTTATGAAGTTGAATTCAAAGGAACTAATGGCGAAATAGTTCGTGGATTTGATCATTGTGAAAAATGCTGTTGTTGGACATGTTATAATCATGATTGTAAAGAACCACGAAATGAAATTTTAGAAAACTGTGGACATATATGCGAGTTATGGACTAAAAAACATTATTGTGAATAATATGAAAATAGAAGGAGAACAAAAGTATTTCAGTGCTTCTGATGCAAGAGAAGTGTCTAATGAAATTGTTAATAATCTAATGAATGAAGAATTAGATTGGATTTATGAGATGATTAATAAAGCACGATTTGAAGGAAAATATGAAATTACATTTTCTAACAAAACATTAAGAAAATCTACTAAAGAGTTTCTTATATCAAAAGGATTTAAGATTTCATATTTTTATGGGGATCAAAGAGAACCTGCTGATGACACAACAATTTCTTGGTAATATATGAATAAGAAGAATTACGAATCCGTTGAAGAAAGAATCCGAAATTCAGTAGGAGCTTTCTATAATCATGTTGCATTTATTAATAATCTTAAAGAATTGCGTGAAGATCCTGTCAAATTCAATAAGATGTTAGATATTATTATTAAAGATAATGATCATATGCTAAACTCTATTAAATATCTTATTGATGTAGGTCATGTCGTAGATCAATATTTGCCTGAAGATTTTAGCATTAACGATATCTTGGATAAGTCAAAAATATATAAATAAATAAGATGAAACATATAGCAAGATTATTGATATGTCTTATGTTTGTTACATGTTCTTTTGTGGCATGTGATAAGAATGATAGAATTAATATTGGTAAAAACGGAAAAGTATATCCTATCTATATTTATAAAGGAAGCAAATGGGATATCCTTCAAATTAATGATAGTATCATAACAATGATTCCTGGTTTAAATGGAAGTAATGATATCAAACCTGTTGTTATCAATATTAATAATCTAAAAAGTAATGAAGATTTAGATAAGATAATGAACGAATAATTGATTGAAATAATATGATTGACTATATTAAAATATTAATTATATTTACTGGTGTAGGGTGTATATTATGTGCATTCTGTTGGGCAGTTTATAAAGTTATATATTTAAGCATATCAGATTATCTTAAGCCACGATTTAGACGTAATAAAAAAACTGGAGAAGTTGAATATTACTATCCTAAGCATGATTATTGGTGGAAGCTTTGTGGTTGGGATGAAAAGAATTCAGAAAGAAATATTGTATGGCATTTATCAGGTAAGGATGTAACAATCAAATATAATGGACCTGGCAGATATGTGTATAAGTCTGATTGTGATATGACTCAAAAGGAATGGAGAAAAAATTTTCCTTATAAGAACTTAAAAGAACTTTATGAAGAGCAAACTGAGTATATTAATAATGAAGATATTATAACATCAAAAATAATACGTGATAGACTAAATAATAATGAATTATAAATTTAAAGAAGATGGAGATATAATAAACGTAATAGAAGGAGAAAATATAATTGCAAGATATCAAGTAGATAAACATTGGGAAGAGAAAAACATATCATTAAGAGATAATTATCTTAATATCAGATTAATGAATATGAATAAAAAATATGTTGATTGCAAAGTAGAATTAAATAATGATAATATTCAAAAAATTCCAAAATGAATAATAAACAATTTTAATATGAGAAAACTTCTTAGTACTAGATATACATATTACAAAGATTTTTATGAGAATGATAATTATAAACGTTATCGTTCTCAGGGAATTGATGAAAAATATGTTCCTAATGAAGAATGGATGTCAGAATTAGGAAATGAATATTATATGATTTGGGCTCCTCAGACAAATCGTCGTACAAAAATGGAAGTTGTAAAATGCAAAATAACCAGAGGTGAATATGGAGAACCAAGAGTATATGGAAAATATCTTGATAAGCCATTTAAAAGTGCAGGGTGGGATCAATATTTTCCACGTTATTGTTGGGGTGATGCGCATGAATTTATGGGTATTCCTGTAGTTGAAGATAATAAACTTGATTGTTTGGTATTTGATAACGAACAGGAAGCACGTGAATTTTGTAATGCTTATAATGATTGGAAAGAAAATAAAAATAAGAAACAAATTAAAGATTATTTGAACTCTGATAAAATTAAAAATGAATTCAAAGAATATCTTGAAAAAATTAAAAATGTGATCAATGATATTGATGAAAATGATTCTGAGCATTATTATGGAATGATTAAAGATATTTATTGGTCTGATGAAAGATTTAGAAAATGAAAAACAAACAATTTATTTATACTGAGAAGGACGCTGAAAAAATGTTTTTTACAAGTGACACACATTTTTGTCATGAAAACATCATCAAATATTGTAAGCGTCCATTTAAGACTGTAGAAGAGAATGATGAAGAATTAATTCGTCGTTGGAATGAAAAAGTTCCTAAGGATGGTATTGTTTTTCATCTTGGAGATGTTGCATTTGGTGATCTTAACTATGTTGATGATATTCTTAAACGTCTTAATGGTACAATTTATTTGGTAATTGGTAATCATGACTGGAGACGAATTGTTAATCAACACAAATGGCGTTTTGAATTGATGACACAACAAATCAATATGAAAATTGGCAAGCGTCATATTATTTTGAACCATTATCC
>Ga0247609_10000058_pt1 | contig 147379 bp, 125 predicted proteins | sample 172DNAGHGlowgp2_FD_193487 | JGI IMG/M metagenome (GOLD analysis project Ga0247609, IMG submission 193487) | Sheep rumen microbial communities from Palmerston North, Manawatu-Wanganui, New Zealand - 1728 DNA GHGlow gp2 | ecosystem: Host-associated > Mammals > Digestive system > Stomach > Rumen...
TACTGTCATACTGTCATCTTAACGTTTTCAATTTTTGTACCTACAAAAGAGGTGTCCCAGTGCTGTGAGTAACACATTGATTTGCCATCAGTAACACGCCGTTTTGCGATGAGCAACACGCCGTTTTTAAAATCAGCGGAACAGCGAGAAATTGATGCTGCCGTACTGGCGGTGCTCTACAAAGTGCGGGTGATGCGTGAAGTCGTGGTCCTTGCCATGCTCAAGAACGAAAAGAGTAAGCATTCGATAAACTACAGGTATTAATACGATAACAGCTGTCACAGTTATAATACCGTAAGCGAGACTCGTTTCCCTAATCCAGAGAAAATGCGGAAGAGCGTAGAGAGTTGAATGTCAGCGTGTCCGTTCTCTATCTTCGAAATATAGCTCTTCTTTGTTCCAATCTTTTCTGCCAACTGCTCCTGAGTCATCCCTGCCAGACGACGTTGCTCCTTTAAACATTCTGCCAGACAAAACGTCTCAGCCTTAGTCTCAAACCTTTCACGTGCTTCTGTGCCACGTTTACCATATTCAGCATCAAGCAGTTCGTCGAAGCTCGAACACTTCATAATTGATTCTTTTTTCTTTTCGTCCATAGTTATGCCTCCTTGCTTTTAAAATATTCCTTTTTGATAGCTTCTGCCCGTTTTATTTCTTTCATGGGCGTTTTCTGGGTTTTCTTCTGAAATCCGTGAAACAGCACTATAATCGCCCCTTTGTCCATACAACAGAAAATGCGATAGATGTTGCTTTCGATTTCTACCTTTATTTCATAGATACCGTCTGACCCTTCTATGATTCTAAAGAACTTCTTAGGGATAATGCGCTGTGTCTCAACTAACTCTTCTTTTGCGCCACAAAGTTAATCAAATAATTAACATGCTCCAAATTTTTTCTCAGAAAACTGCATTTGATAAACAAAAAAACAAGAATCGCACAAAGGGAGTTGCTCCCTCTGCGCGATTCTCTGCGTATGATGTGAAGTTTACTTATTCTTAGAAGCCTTCGTCTTCGAAGTCGAAGTCGTCGTCGAACTCGTGACCATCAGCAGTAGATGGATCAATGGGGCCTGCAGAAGTATCGATGGTTACAGAACCAGTCAACATCTGCTGCTGCATCTTGATTTCAACAATCTCCATCTCTGGATTGATATATGTCTTTTTCATATTTTGTGTCCTCCTCTTCTTTATTTGATGATTACCTTCTTACCATTCACGATGTACAGGCCCTTGGCAGGAGTAGCTACCTGCTGACCAGCAAGATTGTAGAACTTGCCGTCTTCGATAGTTCTAACAGCCTTCATTTCAGCAATACCAGTTGTGCCACCAAAGTCGAGCAGCAGTTCGTGAGAACCTGCATTTACGTTTGCAGCAGGCAGATAAGCCTTACCGGCAGCCAGCGTACCAGTAGTACCTTGGATGAATGTGCCGTTATACAGGATGTAGTCGCCAGCATTAAAGGTCGTAGCAGTTGTGACACCCACCAGCTTGTTGGTCTCGGCAAGTGATGTGGCGGTGCCAACGGGAACGTTGTAAGATGCAGCTGAGCCCGTCTTCTTCAGAATCAGACCAGTGCCTGCAGGAACTTTCGTCACCTTAGCCAATGTGATGGTGGTAGTGGTAGAACCAGTTACTACGTATGCCTCAAGGCCGTCAACGTTAGAGAAGTCCAGCGGAGAAGTGCTGCAGAAGGTAGTGAATTCCTTGGCAGGAGAAACAGCGATAACGGGGTAAGTGACAGTTACGTATTTATAGTAAGAACCGTCACCGATGACGATAACACTGCTACCAGAGGCCTGATTAATGTTATAAGTAATAGTCGCAGTACCCTTACCAGAAGCGTATTCACTGCTACCATCAATAGTTGTAGTACTAATACTAAAACTACCATGACATTGAGTTGTCAAAACTGAACCCAAACGTGAAGGTACCGTAAAGCTAGTTTTTGAATTGGTTTGTGTACAATCGGTGTTTCCTGTATTATTAAATTTTCCTGGGTTTGTATTAATGTCCATCTTCACATCAATAACTTCGCCATCGATAGTTGCCTGAGCAATCCAAGGATGATCAGACGTTCCTTCCCAAGCGACAATGGGAGCTCCATTATTACGTTGGAAATCCCACGTAATAGTTACTGTCTCTTTGCGGTCATCTAAAGTTTTTGTGTTTTCTCTAAAAATAGGTGTCAATGTTACATCATTACTGATAGTATATGTTTCACCAATGTTATAAGTGTTTGCACCATCATTCCAACCAGTCAGCGTATAGCCTTCTTTATAGAGGGTAAAATTAGAAGGGATAGTAAAGGTGGTTTCAATATTAATGTCTTTTGTGATAGACGCAGGTACAACACCTGTTGCACCAGTTTCACCAATACTGAAGGTTGCAGTCTTGTAGTTCGGGATATAATCTACTTTTTCTATGGCAAAATATAGCAAATAGGATCCACCTGTAATTGTTAATGTTGTAGCAGGACCTGTATAATATGCACTAACTACATTTTCAGGATGACCACTACTATAATACTTTCCCTCCACATAGGTGCTTAGTCCGTCAACAACTGACTCATTAGAGGAATTTTTAACTGTCACAGCAGAACCATAGGAATATGCATCTCCAATGGTAATTTTCACAGTTCCTTCTACTGGGACGATAATTTCAGTATTTACCCATCCCCATTGGTCGGAGTGCCATTTCCCTTTAACTTGACAAACGGCATTAGCATCGTCTTTGGCAACTCTACTAGCGGCTCCTTCTCCATCTACAGCAATACCAATGTAGTCACCTCCATTCACCAGATTATACATAGCGTCAGCCTCTGTTCCTTGAGTAAATTTTTTGTTTGTTAAGTCAACATGAATGTCTTTCCACTCAGCCTTCACACTACTCGGCACCAAGAAGAGCAAAGACAAAATTGCCCCCCCCAATAGTTTTGTAATTGTTTGTTTCATTTTTGTTAGTTTTTTAAGTTTATAAAATGTTTGTTTCGTTGTCTCGCAATGAAAATCGGTTGCAAAATTAGGAAGAAAATATGAGAAGCGAGTGGATTTTTTGTGTTAATTGTGTGGATTTTTTAAGCAAAAAGCAAAAAATGTTGGTATTTCTCAAAATAAATGTGTAATTTTGCATCACAATGACACTAAAAAGATACTTACTAACCTTGACACTCTGCCTGCTGACAGCCATCCAACTGTCAGCACAACCATCATGTAAGGTACGGATGTACGACGAGACGGACGGTCTGCCGTCAGGTCACGTCACCCAGCTGCTGCAAGACGAGCAGGGGCTGATGTGGTTTGCTACGTGGAACGGCTTGTGCCGCTACGACGGGTATGACTTCCAGACCTTCAAGCCGCAGGCAGGCGACGGCTGCAACATGACGACAGACCGCATACGCATGTTTGCCATGAGGCCCGACGGCAACTTCGTATGCCGCATCGACGACGACTACTTCCTCTTCGACACGCGCACCTACCGCTTCATCAACCTGCCGCAGACGACTGCCGAGGAGGATCTGAAGCACTACCGCACCAGCATGTCGCTGAAGGAGGACAGACCCATAGAGTGGAAAGACGCGTACGACACACGATGGACGCTGTACGTCAACGGACGCCTGACCTATCAGCGTGACGACGGACTGACGGGCGACTACCCGCTGGACATCGAGCTGAACAAGCTATCGTTTGCCTGTCAGGACCGACAGGGCAACCTCTGGGTGCTGGGCAGAAGCAACGGCATCTATAAGTTTACTACCGACATGCAGCGCACACGCCGACTGCCCATAGAACCGCAGGCGCAGGTGAAGTGTATGTTCAAGGACAACAGCCAACGCCTCTGGGTGGCTACACGTGAAGACGGGGCCGTGCGCCTGTACGACGCCAAGAGCATGCAGCTGTCAGGCTACCTGGGAGCCGACGGCAGGCTGCACCAGCAGTACACCCGCTTTGGTGCTGCCGTCTACTGCATGTATCAGAGCAAGGACGGCACGCTGTGGCTGGGCACCAAGCCGCAAGGCATCTACAGACTGAAAGAGACGGCGGCTGGCACGTTCCACATTGACCACCTGACGCAGTTGCCCAACCTGAACGTCTATAACATACTGGAAGACCGGCAGGGACGCCTGTGGGTGGCAACACTGGGAGGCGGACTCTGTTACGCGCAGCAGCCGCAGGCTGCCAATCCGCAGTTCGTGGTGCCCAAGGGCTATCCGAAGGATGCCGCGCAGCGCGTGCGTTACCTCATGGTGGAAGAGCAACAACAGGTGCTGCTGGCAGCAACGACCGAAGGACTCATCGTCAGCCGTCTGGAGCCACAGGCAGACCGCATGAAATTCCGACTGCACCAGCGCGAGGCTGACAGGACACAAAGTCTGAGCAGCAGTGCCATGATGGATATCATAAAGGCACACAACGGACGACTGTACGTCAGTACGGAGAGCGGCGGCGTGAACCTCATAGAGGACGCTGACCTGCTGAAGGAGCAGCTGACCTTCCGTCACTATACGGTGCAAAACCACATGCTGCCCTCTGACGCCATCATGTCGATGACCCCCATGCCCAACGGGCGCTGTGTCATCGTAAGCTCGCATCTGGTAAGCATCGTAGACAGTACGGCGCAATACCGCCAGCTGGACGCTCACTACTTCAATGCCGACTATCGCTTCAGCGAGGCACGACCGCAACAGGTGGGAAGTGACACCTGGATATTCGGACTCAACGACGGCGCCTTCCTGACGACGACACGCCAGATGGAGCGACAGACCTATCAGCCACAGATGGTGCTGACATGCCTGGAGGTAAGAGGCAAGAGGTCGGAGGCCAGAGGTGAGAAGCAGGTGAGCGAGTGGTGGAGCATAGAGCGCATGGACACGCTGACGCTGCAGCCCCACGAGCGCGACATCACGCTGCACTTTGCTGCCATCGACTATCAGGCACCTGAGCGCATCAGCTATGCCTTCAGACTGCTGACAGCCAGTCAGCGCGACACCACACAATGGAACTATATTGGCACCAACCGCTCTGTAACGCTGCTCAACCTGGAGCCTGGTACCTACAGGCTGGAGGTGCGCTCGACGAATGCCGACGGCGTGTGGATGGACAACCAGCGCGTACTGACACTCATCGTGAAGCCCACGTTCTGGGAGGCGTGGTACGGCAAACTGCTGCTGGTGCTGCTGATTGCAGGATTTGTGGCTGCTATTATATATACCTTGTTATATATAAGGCGCATTAAGCGTCAGCACCGTGAGACGCTGGAGAAGTATCTGAGTCTGATAGAAGTAAGAGGCGAGAGGTCTCAGGTTTCAGGTGAGAGGTCAGAAGTAAGTGGTGAGAGGTCAGAGGTAAGTGGTGAGGAGTCTCAGGATACAGGTGAGAGTTTGGACCCCATGCTGCAGCGCGTCATGCAGTTTGTCGAGGAGAACATTGCCAACAGCGACGTCAACGTGGGCGATATGGCTTCAGCGGCTGCCGTCAGTCGCAGTGGTCTGCAACGAAAAGTGAAGCAGGCCATGGGCATTACGCCACAAGACCTGCTTCGTGAGGCTCGCATCAAACGCGCCTGCCAACTGCTGCGCCAGACGGACAAGACCGTCGCAGAGGTGGCTTACGCCTGCGGATTCTCCGACCCTAAGTACTTCAGCCGCAGCTTCAAGCAAAGCACAGGGCTGTCGCCGACGGAGTATAAGACACAGGCTTGACGGCAAGCGTTATTTCTGCACATATTTTCGACCGTTGATGATGACGATGCCCTTATAGGCACTGTTCACACGACGACCATCCAAAGCGTAGCTCACGTGGTCGGCAGACTGCTGGGCTGCTGTGCTTACGGTCTGAATGGCTGTCTCGCCACTCTGGTCGACGAGTTCTATCTCCTGACCTGCCGACGTTGCAATGTCGTAGACATAGGTGGTAGGCAGCTTGGTAGCAGGAATCTTCGAGGCGTCAGCCACGATGGGGTCAGGCATCACGTAGGGTTGCATGAGCGCATTGCTGTTGTCGCCCTCGGCAGCAGTCAGCGCTGTGCCGTCAGCAAGCTTCAGCGGCGTGTTGCTGCGCAGACGCAGGTTGCCGCCGATGGTCGACTTCACCTTAACGGAAGCCACCTTGCCGTTCTGCCACTTCAACTCGGTCACCTCGAAGCCACCACGCGCACGCAAGCCCTTCACCTCGCCGTTAGCCCAAGCTGTAGGCAGGGCGGGCAGCAGGTGCAAGAAACCTGCATGACTCTGCAGCAGCATCTCGGCAATGCCGGCACAGCAGCCGAAGTTGCCGTCAATCTGGAAGGGGGCATGTGCATCGAACATATTGGCATAGGTACCACCGTCAGCATCGTTCATGGTAGCGTTGGGATCCATCAGGCGCAGCTGATTCTTGATGATGTTCAGCGCATGGTCGCCGTCGAGCATACGTGCCCACTGACATACCTTCCAACCCATTGACCAGCCACGGGCTGCATCGCCACGACCTACGAGCGACTTGTGAACACCCTGATAGACGGTGGCATTGACGTAGGGTGACACTTGATTGCCAGGATAGGCACCCCAGAGGTGTGACAGGTGGCGGTGTGAGGTGGACTCGCGATCCCAGTCTTCCTGCCACTCCTGTATCTGGCCGTACTTTCCAATCTTATAGGGGGTGAGCTGTGCCTTCAGGTCGTCAAGTTGCTGGGCAAAGTCGCCATCGACACCCAGGGTGCGGGCAGCCTCAGCAGTATTCTTCAGCACGTCATAAACCATCTGGTTATCCATAGCCACACCACCAAAGAGGGCACAGTTCTGGGTCTTGCCGGCATCGTCGGTATAAGAGGCCTGACCAGGATGGTTCTCAGGCGAGTTGGAGGGGCATACCACCATGTAACCTGTGTTGGGATCTTTCACCAGGAAGTCCTGGAAGAACTGGGCACAGCCCTTCAGCACGGGGTAGATGTCAGCCAGATAGGTCTTGTCGCCAGAGAAGAGGTACTTCTCCCAGAGGTGTGAGCAGAACCACGCATTGCACGTTGGCCAAACGCCCACGGAGTTGTTGTCGACAGCACCTGTGGTGCGCCAGATGTCTGTATTGTGGTGCAGGGCCCAGCCACGTGCGCCATACATCTTCTGTGCCGTTTCGGCACCTGTCACACTGACGTCTTTCACCATCTGGATGAAGGGGTCGTGACACTCCGACAGGTTAGCAACCTCAGCAGGCCAGTAGTTCATCTCGACATTGATGTTGGTGGTGTACTTGGAGTCCCATGCTGGATACTGACGGGCATTGGGGTTCCACAAGCCTTGCAGGTTGGCAGGCTGGGTGCCAGGCTGTGACGACGAGATGAGCAGGTAACGACCAAACTGGAAGTAGTTGGCTATCAGACCGGGGTCATTGGCTGTAGAGCGGAACTCCTTGATGCGGGTCTCCGTGTCTTTCTTCTCCTGTTCGCTGTTGCTGCCCAGGTCGAGGCTGACACGTCCAAACTGCTGCTGATACTTGGCAGTGTGGTCGCTCAAGGTGGCATCATAGCTCTTCTGCTTATTCAGATAGGCAGTCATGTAACCTAACGCTTTGGCCTCGGCATCAGCGCTGATGTCGTTGTAGTTGACGAAATTGGTAGCTGACGAGATGATGATGGTGGCAGAGGTGGCATTGCTGACCTCAATGGTGGGAGCCTTGGGGTCACCGGCTACCAGACCGCCCTGCATGACATTCTGTGTTGTGGTGTTGGTCTGTGTGCCACCGTCGTTGATGACTTTGACAAATGTAAAGCAGTTCATCTTGTTAGCAACGTTCTCCGACTGCTCGCGCGCTGCCACGAGCGAGGCTTCTATCATGCCGTCGGCGGTTATCTTGTTGATGCCCAGTTTCTCCATATTGGTCTTGCTGGGAGCTGCATAGCAGACATTGAAATTCAGCTTGCCTGCCTCTGAGGACTCCAAGCGGACTACGGTAACATTGTCGTCGAACGAGGTGAATGTTGTACGCGTATAGGTGACGCCATCAACGACATAGCTGGTCGTAGCTGTTGCCGTAGACAGGTCGAGCGAACGTACATAGCCCTGAGCATCGCGTGCGCCGTCAGTCTGACCTGCCTCCTCGTCGTCAAAACGCTGACCAGGGAAACCGATGAGCAGACAGCCGGCTGCCTGATACTGGGCACCATGAGAACCCTGCGACATCCAGTTGGGGATAGCCAGCTTCTGAGCTGAGACGTAGTCTTTGTTGAAGATGTACTGACGTACCTGATTCAGCACCGTCTTGGCATTGGCGTTGTAGTTGCTGTTGGGCGACTGTCCCCAGAAGGTGTCCTCGTTAAGCTGCAGGGTATCAATAGCGACACTGCCGCTGACCATTGCACCCAAACGACCATTGCCTAACGGAAGGGCTTCTTCCCAATAGGCAGCAGGCCGGTGGTACCACAGACGGTTGTGGCTGTCGAGTACTGGGGGGTCAATAGGACGAACATCCGACGTGGTAAAGCTGGTGCTGATGGCAGAGGTCAGCACATTGCCGGCGAGGTCGGCAACGGCGTTGGCAGGCAGCGTCAGCGTGTAAGACGTCGTCAGGTCAAGGTCTGAATAGGCAAAAGACACCTTATTTATATTTATAACAGGCTGCAGCGACTGACTCTGAAGTGTCGTGTTGTTCGTCAGGGTAGCTGTCGTGCCGTCGCTGATGCTGACACCCTCGTTGAAGAGCATGACAACCTTGCCTTTGCTCAGAACGCCAGTGGCACCATTTGAAGGTGTGATGCTCAGCAGCTTTGGTGCCTGTGTGTCCTCAGCCAGAATGTTGAGGTACTTCAGGTTGTAGTTGCTGGTCTTCGTTGCCGACTGGATGAGCATGCGCACAATGAGCTGCTGCTTGTTGTCGGCTTGCAGGTCGTAATTGGCATCGACGTAGGTGTTCCAGTGTGAACCGCTGGTGTAGTCGTCGAGTACGGTCCAGGTGGTGCCACCGTCAACGGAGTAGACTACGCCAAACTTCGTACTGGAGCTGGAACCATCGCCAATGGAAAAGTTCAGCTTGATGTTGCTGAGCGACGTAGTGGGCAACGACACCTCAAAATACTGGTCGTGCTTGCTACCATCGGTATAGTCGGCTTTGGCGGTAAACTTGTCGATGCTGGCAGTGTTGAGGCGCAACAGGTAGTTGGGAGCCGAACCGCTGCTGGTCACCTGCCACTTGCCGTCGCTGGTGTGAACGGTCACCTTACAGTCTTCAGGCACCATTGCACATTCGTTAGGCAGGAAGTAAGGCTGCGTCTGCGACCATTTGGTGTTAGCTATCTGAGACCACCCTAAAGTGTTGGGCGTGTAGATAGCAGTTGTACCGCTTTTCTCTACATCATAGCCTGTAGAGAATTCCCACTTGGCGACAGCCGTCTGACTGGCTGAAGCTTTCACTGTACACAGGAGCAATAAAAGGAGTGCCCCCATGAGTCGAAGTGTTTGTTTTGTTCTTTTCATTGTTGTGGATAATTATAAATTAAGGTGTTTTTGATAATTACACTGCAAATGTATTCATTATTCGATGACGGTAGGGGTGAAAAATAAATCAGTAGTTAGTAAAAATGCGTCAAAAACGGTTTTTGACGCGTTTGTTTTACCCGATTGACGCATTTTTCTCCCCTTTATTATTATTAGTTATGTACTTTTGCAACCAGAAAAGTGAACAAACAACTTAAAAACTGTATGAAAATGAAAACAAAACTGTTTGGACTGTTGGCACTGCTGCTGATGATTTGCACGGTAGCTATGAGTGCTAAAAAGGTGCACACGCTGGGAGACAGCACAATGGCACCGTATGACGAGTCGGCTACGGTAACGCGTGGCTGGGGTATGTATTTTGGTAACTTCCTGGCTAACGGATGGACATCCATCAACTATGCCAAGGGTGGACGCGACTCACGTGGTGGCTACAACGAGTTGTGGCAGACTGCCAAGAAGCAGGTGGAAGCCGGCGACTATGTCATCATCACCTTCGGACATAACGACGAGAAGATTGGCGGTATGGATCGCGACGAGGTGTATAACTATTATATAAGTAAAGGTATGACGGCTGAAGCCAACGCACTGGATACTCGTGGTACCACACCTTCTAATACTTATAAGCAATGGCTGGGCAGGATTGTAGACGAGGTAAAGGAGAAGGGTGCTATTCCCATTATCTGCTCGCCCGTGTGCCGCAGCTACATCGACGGCAATGGCAAGGTGAAGCGCGCCGGCCGCCACGACCTGGGCGACTCGTTCTCGCTGCTGACTGCCGACGGCATCAAGGAGAAGCAGAGCGTACCGGCAGACGATCATACGATGGACTATGCCTACCACTCGCAGAAGCTGGCAGAAGAGAAAGGGGTCAGCTTCATCGACCTGACTACTGCCACTAAGGAGCTGTATGAGAGCTATGGCTCAGAGAGTAAGTGTCAGGCTCAGCTGTTCGACGGCGATGGTGCAACACACTTCAATACTACTGGCGCACTGCTGGTGGCTCGTGAGTGTGCCCGTCTGATGAAAGCACAGGGCATTCTGGCCGACGACATCGTACTGCCTACCGACCTCAGCGTATCACCGGCTACTGGTGACTTCGGCGAGGCCTATAAGGGACAGACCTTGCAGAAGGAGTTTACGCTGAACGGCTTCGGCCTGACTCCTGAGGAAGGATCGGTAACGATTGCTGCCACCGACGGCATCGAGTTGTCGTTTGACAAGACGGAGTGGAAGCAGTCGCTGACTGCCGACTACAACTCGTCGACACTTATCAAGACGTTCTACGCTCAGGTGGTGCTGAAAGACAACGGAACCTTTAGCGGCAAGATTACCGTGACGCAGGGTTCGAAGACCATCGAGGTGCCCGTATCGGCCACGGCTGTTGTGCTGGAAGGCGGTGCTGAGGTGAAGGCCTATTGGCGCCTGGAAAAGGACGACAGTTACGAACTGACCGGACCTGCCAACGTGATTGCTGAGTCGTGGAAAGGAATGGTGCTGCAGCGCTATGCCAATCCTAATAGCGCAACCGTATGGCCTGACGGTACTGGCTTCGACGCTTCACGCAAGATGCAGCGCAACCTGGTGGACAATCCTGTTGAGGAGGGTGGCAAGACCGTTTACAAATGGCCTGCCGATGAGATTGACGACAATCCTGGACGCTACATCGAGTTTGGCATCAAGCCCAACGTAGGCAACGACCTGAAGATTAACAATATCTCATTGTATATGTGTGGTGCCGGCGGTAATGGCATGTGTGCCCACGTGTATTACTCTACCGATAACTTCGAGACCCGCACCACGATTTTCGAGGGTAAGCAGATGACGGCCAACAATCCCGTGTTCATTCAGAGCCAACCCGTGCTGACGGTTAAGGACGGTGAGCAGTTGCTGTTGCGCATCTATCCCTGGTACAACGGCTCAGCCAACGACAAGACGCTCTGCATCAGCGATGTCACCATCAGCGGTATGGCTGTCGATGCCGGCACTAACGGCATCAGCCAGGTGAGTGCTGTAAGCGGAAAGGCTACTGCTTTTTTTACCCCTGACGGTCGTCAGCATGCTCAGATACAGCGCGGCCTGAACATCATCCGCATGAGTGATGGAAGCATTAAGAAAGTAATCTACTAAATCAATAACTATTATGCAAAAGAAGAATTATTTTACAAAACTACTGCTGGCGCTCTTCGCCCTGCTGCCGCTGACGGCAGCTGCACAGAGCGTGAAGCTGGCAGAATGGAATCTGGAGTCGAGCACTGAGGGTGCCGCTACTTGGTTCGCCCAAGGCGGAGCACCCCAGGTGGCGCCCGACGAGTGTGTTGGCGACAAGACCAACTATCTCTTGACAGGCTGGAGCGAAGGACGCTACTGGCAAGTATGCACAGGCTATCAGAACAAGGTGCTGCGCATTGAGAACAGCGAGGCTAACAGCATCACCGACTACACAGACGGCTCGAAGCACAATGTGTATTACGAGGTGCAGTTCCCAACTACAGGGTACAAGAACATCACTGTCGACTTTGCCTGTGCCTATGGTAAGAACGAGGTGGCAACCCTTGAGGCTGTGGTTTCTACCGATGGCGGTCAGACATGGTTTGACGCCGGTGCCTATGAGACGATGGGCAACTGGTGGCTCTACAAAGATAATACGATTCCCCTCTCTGCCAACAACAAGGAGAAGGTCATCCTGCGGCTCATTGCCGGCAACGGCTTCGCCTCTAACTGGAACTTGGACTATGTGACCGTCAGCGGTGAAGCTCAAGAGGCTGCACAGAGCGTGGACGAGAAGGACTTCACTGCTACATGGGAGTTGAAGTCAACTGAAGTGGTGACGGCTGCTGCCACGAGCAAGGAGGGGCTGTTCTCAGTGGCTGAGATGTCGTACGGAAGCAAACTGACTGCTGCCGGTCTGCGTACCGATGCTGGTGTTGTTCGCCAGCAGTTCCAGCCCACGGAACAGGTGAATGCTCAGGATGAAGAGGCAGCTATTGTCTTCACCCTGAAGCCTAAGAAGGCGCTGACCTTTACGCCGAAGAGCCTCTCGTTTAACGCCTCGAAGGTAGGAACCAATGGCGGTAAGTTTGACGTGGTTGTCATCAGTGGCAGCGAGAGCAAGACGGTAGGAGAGGGCATCAATCCGCAGTTGGCTAAGACGTCGCCCTATGTGTCTAACCACACCTTTGACCTGAGCACACTGCCCGCTACCACCGACATGCTGGTGGTTAAGATCTACATCATGGGAGTAGCTGCCAACAAGCAGTATGCTTTCAGTGATGTCGTAATCACCGGCGATGTGGCTGGTACTATTGAGGCTGTGCCCACTTACACGATGAGTGTGAAGCTGGGTACCGAGGGTGCCGGCAGCGTGTCATGCAATCCTGCAGGTGCTGAGTTTGACGAGGGCACCACGCTGACAGTAAAGGCAACAGAGAACTTCGGCTACCACTTTGCTGCATGGACCGACGAGGCCGGCAACGAAGTGTCGAAGGAGAATCCCTATAGTTTTGAGATTAAGGCCAACACTGTATTGGTGGCAACCTATACGAAGAATAATGTCTATGCCCTGAACCTGAAACTGGAAGGTGGCGCCAACAGCAATTTGGTGCAGTGGCTGCCTGAGGGTAATGTCGTTGATGGCGTTCACTACTTTGAGGAAGGTACAGAGGTAAAACTGACTGCACAGAACAACCGCATCCTGACCTTCACTGGCTGGGACGATAACAGCACGGAGGCTGAACGCGTGGTGACAATGGACGGCGAGAAGAACGTTACAGCAAACTTCGCTGCTACCGACTACATCGTGGGATGGGACTTCTATAACGACAATCCTAAGAGCAATCGTGCCGGCGACTATAAGGCTGACACAGAGAATGCTGGTATCATGACGGTGCGACAGGCTGACGGCACCACCAGCTCGTGGTTGGCAAACGGCGTTGCAGCAGGAAAGGCTAACGGCCGCTACTGCATACGCATCTGGAAGCCCATTGCCGACAAGTGGTACTACGAGTTCAACTTCTCATCGAAGGGCTATCAGAACCTGAAGCTCTCTGCTGCCTTGGGCGATGACTACAACGCCTATAGCATCATGAAGGCTGAATATAGTATCGACGGCACGAACTTCACGCAGTTTGGCACTTACGAGTTGCCTAACCGTGGATGGAAGGACGGGGAGTTCGACCTGCCTGCAGAGGCTAACGACCAGGACCGTGTATATATTCGCTTTATGCCTGATTACGACTCTCCGAAGGTGGGCGTTCAAGACAGCCGCGACGGTACGATGTTGACTGATGTCTTCGTGCTGGCTGATGCTACTGGTGCTGCTGACGAGGTTGCCACTTTGGTATCGAGCAATCCTGCACAGAATGGCACGGACGTGACTGCTAACGGCTCGGTCATCCTGACCTTCGACAACAAGGTGAGGGCTGGTAATGGCGCTGCTACGCTGAACGGCGAAGAGATTGCTCCCGTCATCAGCGGCAAGACGGCTATATTCAAGTATGCTGGTCTGAAGTATGCTACGCAATATACCTTCACAATGCCCGAGGGCGTGCTCGTGAGCCGCAGCGGTCAGGCTGTTGCTAAGGCCGAGATTACCTTCACCACGATGGAGCGCAAGCAGCCTACTGCCAAACTGTATGACGCTGTGGTTGCTGCCGACGGAACGGGCGACTATACTACCGTTCAGGCTGCCATCGACGCTGCTCCTGAGGGACGCGGCACTCCGTGGCTCATCTTCGTGAAGAACGGCGAGTATAAGGAGCACGTGGATATTCCTAAGACGAAGCCCTACCTGCACATCATCGGTCAGGATCGCGACAAAGCTGTCATCAAGGATGACCGTCTGAGTGGTGGTGACAATGCTGTACACGTCAGCATAGGTGCTACGGTGGTGGTGAATGCCGACAACATCTTCTTCGAGAACATCACTCTGGAGAATATCTATGGACACGAGAAGCAGGACGGTCCACAGGCTTTGGCTCTGAACACGGCAGGAGACCGCATCGCTATGAACAACGTGGCGCTGCTCTCTTATCAGGATACTTGGATTACCTCTTCTACACAGACGAACCGTCATTACATCAAGAACTCGCTCATAGAGGGTGCCGTAGACTTTATCTACAATGGCGGTGACGTCTATCTGGATGGCGACACGCTGGAAATCAACCGTCCAAGCGGTGGCTACATCGTGGCTCCTAACCACACGGCAGACTCGAAGTGGGGTTATGTATTCCAAAACAACATCATACGTCCAGGTAAGACAACTACTGGCGAGACCATGAATGTCACTGATGTATGGCTGGGTCGTCCCTGGCACGGAACTCCGAAGACGGTGTTCATCAACACGCAGACCTTCATCAACCTGCCTGCTAAGGGATGGTACAACACCATGGGTGGTCTGCCTGCACTGTGGGCTGAGTACAACACCGTTGACAAGGACGGTAATCCCGTTGACCTGAGCCAGCGCGAGACATACTACTATTACGAAGACCGCGACACTGGCAAGAAGTATGAGGTCTTCAATGTGAAGAATAAGCTCACAGCCGAAGAGGCTGCTCAGTACACTATCAAGAACGTGATGAGCGGCAGCGACAACTGGCAACCAGACCTGATGTGCGAGGCTTGCGATGCTCCTGTCGTCAAGGGTGCTGACAATCAACTGACTTGGGAGGCAGTACCTTACGCCATCTGTTATGTCGTTACCAAGAACGGCGAGGTTGCCGGATTTACTAAGGAGACTACGTTCGATGGTTATACTGAGACTGATGTTTGGCAGGTGCAGGCCGTCAACGAGTTTGGTGGACTGAGCAAGAAGGCTGCTGCCAACAGTACTCCTATTTCTGGCATTAAGCTGACGAACATCATGCCTGAAACAGCTGTTGAGGCTGTCTATACGTTGGACGGCAAGCGCGTGCAGCAGATGCAACGCGGTCTGAACATCGTACGTATGAGCGACGGCAGTATGCGCAAAGTGATCATAAAATAAGTAGTTATATAAAGTTAGTAAGTAGAATAGGGGCCTGTCGTGATGACAGGCTCTTATTGTTATGCTGTGTGTGTAAGGTTAAGGTTATCGCAACATTTCACGACAACGCTCCAGGATGGCAAGAAGGTCATCTTTTTTTTCAGCACGTAGCATCTGGATGCGCGTTTCGCGAAAGTTAGGGATGCCCTTAAAGACTGGAGAGGCAGCAAGATGACGACGAGTGTGCAGAATGCCGCAGAGTTCGGCCGATTTCTTGTTGGCTCTCATTTCTTCCGTATCGCAACGCTCGATATTGATGCGTAGCTGTTCTTCCAACACGTCAATCTTCTGGTCAAGTGAGAGCGTCTCTCTGCTGAATATCCAAGGACAGCCAAAAGTGGCGCGACCTATCATGACGGCATCGACACCATACGCATCGAAAGCATGGTCGGCATCGTCAAGGCTCTTGATGTCGCCATTGCCGATGATGGGAATGTGGATATTAGGGTTACGCTTCACCTCGCCAATCAGCGTCCAATCGGCATTGCCAGTGTACATCTGTGAGCGAGTACGACCATGAATGGTCAGTGCCTGAATGCCACACGCCTGCAGCTGTTCGGCGAGTGGGACAATGCTAAGCTGCTCGTGGTTCCACCCCAGCCGTGTCTTCACCGTCACAGGTAGCTTGACAGCATCGACAACCCTACGTGTAATCTCCAAGAGCTTGGCATTGGGGTCGATGCTGCCATCGGGTAGGAGGATGTTCTGCAGCATGCCGGCACCAGCCCCCTTGCCAGCGACTTTCTTGACAGGACATCCGAAGTTCAGGTCGATGACATCAGGTCCTGCCCGCTCAACAATCTTGGCAGCCTCCACCATCGCCTCTACATCACGACCATAGATCTGGATTCCTACAGGTCGCTCTACGTCACTGATTGTCAACTTGCGGAGGGTAGACTTGACGTCACGCACTAAGGCCTCAGCAGACACAAATTCGGTGTAAACCATTGAGGCGCCAAACCGCTTGCATAGCAGGCGGAAGCCTATGTCGGTCACGTCTTCCATCGGCGCTAGAAACAACGGCCGCTCACCAAGTTCAATATTGCCAATCTTCATGTTATATTTTCGACGGGGAAACCGTCGAACACTGTTAAAACATCTGGCTGACACGTCGGATGCCAGCTACCAACGTATCGATTTCCTCTTTAGTATTATAGAGCGCAAACGAGGCACGTACTGTGCCGTTGATGCCCAATCGGTCCATCAAGGGCTGTGCGCAGTGATGACCTGTACGTACAGCTATACCCAGTCGGTCGAGAAGTGTGCCGAGATCCAGATGATGAATAGAGCCCACATTGAAACTGACGACGGCATCTTTTAGAGGTGAGAGGTGAGAGGTGAAGGGTGAGAGAGGGCCGTAGATGTGCATACCTTCAATGGTCTGCAACTGTTCCATACAGTAGCGGGTGAGCTCTTGTTCATAAGCACTGATGGCATCAAGACCTATCGACTGCAGATAATCGATGGCGGTTGCCAAGCCATGAGTGGCGATGTAATCGGGCGTGCCCGCCTCAAACTTGAAGGGCAGGCGCTCGAATGTCGTTCGCTCCCATGTCACCTTGTCAATCATCTCGCCACCACCCTGATAAGGCGGCAGCTTCTCGAGCCACTCCTCCTTGCCATAGAGCACGCCAATGCCTGTTGGACCATACATCTTATGACCGCTGAAGGCAAAAAAGTCACAGTCCATGGACTGAACGTCAACCTTAAAGTGAGGAGTACTTTGGGCACCATCTACCAAGACAGGTATTCCGTGTTGATGGGCGGTCTTGATAATCGTTTCCACAGGATTGATGGTTCCCAGAACGTTGCTGACGTGAGCTACGCTGATGAGCTTCGTTTTTGCAGAAATCATGGATTCCAGCTGTTCCAAGCAGAGCTGACCGTCATCAGTTATCGGCAGATGTCTAACCTTTAAGCCTCGTTTCATGGCTTGAAGTTGCCAAGAGACGATGTTAGAGTGGTGCTCCATCTCAGTGACAATGACCTCATCGCCTTCGTGCATCTGTGACTCGCAGAAGGATGATGCCACGAGGTTGATAGCTTCTGTGGTACCACGTGTAAAGACAATTTCTTCTGTCTTCTTGGCGTTGATGAATTGTCGAACCTTCTCGCGAGCCGCTTCGTGCAAGTCGGTAGCTTGCTGACTGAGATAATGTACGCCACGATGTACGTTGGCATTGACGTTAAGATACTCCTCGCGCATGGCGTCGAGCACACACAGCGGCTTTTGCGTCGTGGCGGCATTGTCAAGATAAACCAAGGGGCGACCATAGACTTCGCGCTGTAGAATGGGGAAGTCTTTGCGGATATTTATGGGGTTGATGGGCATTGTGGACATGATGGGTTTATTTGTTAATTCTGAGACACATCATCGTCAGATCGTCATTCGGCTCAGCTCCTTGGCGGAAGAGGCGAACCTCTTTTTCCAAAGTCTCTATCACCTGACGGGCGTTCTCAAATTTGGTGTGCTGTAGGATATCCAGTAAGTGTTCGTCGCCGAACTGTTGCTGCTCGATGTTCTCGGCTTCGTTCAAGCCATCGGTATAGATAAACAGTGGCTTGTCTTTGATGCTCTCTATCTCCTCGCCGACATATTCCAAGTCAGGCCAAAGACCAATAGGGGCATTAGGCTCAATCTTCATAAAGGAACCATGAGCAGCATCGCCACCCAGGACGGGCGGATTATGTCCGGCATTGCAATAGTCGAGATGACCTGTTTCCAGATGCACCAGTCCGATAAACATCGTGACAAACATTCCGCTTTCGTTGTTCTCTGCCAGTTCGCCATTCAGTCTATTTGCTATATACGCAGGTTTCTGATGCTGCTTGGCTAATGCCATGAAGAGGCGGATGGCCTGAGCCATAAACAGGGAGGCTGGTACTCCCTTGCCGCTGACATCACCCACACAGAAATACAATTCGTCATCCAGAAGAAGATAGCCATAGAGGTCACCGCCGACTTCACGGGCAGGAGTCATAGAAGCATAGATGTCCAGTCCTTCTCTGTTGGGAAAAACACTCGGCACCATCGACATCTGGATATCACGCGCAATGCGTAGCTCACTCTCAATGCGCTCTTTTGCCGTTGTCGTCTCCTCTAACTGGTCGTAAGCCGTCTTTAATGCTTCGTGAGCTATGGCCAACCGCTTTGTAGCCTTGCGGCGATAAAGAGTATAGATAGTGAAGAAGATGACGAGCAGGACAACAGCAACCAATGTGCCTATCCACCGCTGTTGTGACAGCTTGGCCTGCTGTACGTTGATGGTATGTTCTTTCTCCTGGGTCTCATAGATGGTTGCTAGCTCTGCCGTAGCATCCTGTTTGTGCCAGGTAAGTGCAGAGTCGAAGGCTTCGCATATCTGGTCGGCAGCATGCAGGGCCTCGCTTTGGTGGTTAGCCTGTCGCAACACTTTATACTTCACCTTCAGGTATCCGCGTATTTCCTCAAAAGTGATGCGTTTGCCACTTCTTGCCAGCAGCGTGTCAATATACGGGCAGAGTGCTGCAGCTTCATCGCTACGCCCTTCGTTCTGCAGGAAGATGATGCTATGCACCTTACCGCTCAGACTGTGTGCATACTTGGTACTCATAAACCTACGGTAGGCCTCGACAGTCTCTTTCTTCTTATCCTGTCTCTGGTAGAGCTCCATCAGCGACCTGTAAAGCTTGCCGTACATTCTGTCCAGTTCCGCCGGTTTGCTCTTGGCTTCGTCAGTCTTTGCCCACAGTTGGATAGCTTCCTCCTCACGGTGGCACCATTCCTCCAGCAGTTGCTGCTGGTCATGGTTGTTGAAGACGATACGTGCATCACCGCTTATCAGCGTCAGGTTGTAGGGTGCCATGCTGTCCTTTCCCAATTCGTGCTCTATGTTGGTGTAAGCCTGTTTGAAGATGCGGTCAGCCTCCTCGTAACGTCCCAGGTTGGCATTAAAGATAGCGACATCGCTGAGCAGGTTGCTGCGAATGCGGTAGCTCATGGGGGTTTTCTCTGGGTTGTCAGAGTTGGCTTGCAGCAGCTCTGTGCAGACCTTGATGCCATCCTCATACTTACCCTTGAGCAGCAGCAGGCGGGAGAATGCACTCATGTTGATGATATACATGCGCGAGGTTGATTCGTCTTGTTGCTTATACTCATCCATTGCTTTGCGGAAGTACATCTCTGCCATACGGTCTTTCTCCATCAGATAGTAGGCATAACCACGCATACTGTTCGCTTTGACGCTATTCATGTCGCCTCGTTTTTCGAGACTGTCAACAACGGCAATCAGCTGCTCTGGCGTTCCTGAAGCTTTAACGGCCAGTACCAGACTGTCGGCATCCGTCGTACGCGACAGTTGGCTTTTTACCTTGTGGCACGATGTTGCTGACAATGCTACGAACACCGCCACCATCGTCCATATCGTCTTGCATAGCTTCATACCTTCTCTCATCTCTTACTTCTTACCTCTCACTTGCACAGCTTACATCCCTCACACTTGTTCAGTTCACCACGGAAGCGTTTTTCTACCAAATAGTGCAACCGGTCGCGCAGAGGTTCTAACTCCATATGGTCGATAACTTCATTGATAAAGGCATTCTGCAGCAACAGACGTGCTTCGTTCTTAGGAATGCCTCGTTGTTGCATATAGAACATGGCAGCATCGTTCAACTGTCCGACAGTAGAGCCATGAGCACACTTTACGTCGTCGGCATAAATTTCCAACATGGGTTGCGTGTACATGCGGGCATCCTTGGTGGCACAGAGATTCTGGTTGGTCATCTGTGACGTAGTCTTCTGTGCACCAGGCTTCACCAACACGCGTCCTGCAAAGGCTCCTGTCGCCTCTTCGTCCAGTACGTATTTGTAGAGTTCATGACTGGTGCAGTGAGGAGCATGGTGGGTGATAAGAGTGTTGTTGTCAACGTGCTGTTTCTTGTCGGCTATGACACAACCGCAACAGGAGCACTCAGCGCCTTCCCCTACAAGGTCAAGGTCGAGTTTGTTACGCGTCAAACCATTGTGCAGCGTGATGACATTATGCTTGACACGGCTGTTTGCTTGCTGTTGTATATAAACGTTGCTCACACGTATGTTTTTGTTGTGCGTCTCCTCCAGACAATAGAGATCGAGTTTGGCATTGTTGCCTGCGAAGCATTCTATCACCTGCGTAGCGAGGAAGTGGCGATCGTCTGCCGCATGGTCGCAGAAGAGGAACTTAGCTTCAGCACCCTCCTCCAAGATAATCAGCACGCGACGGTTGACCATGAGGTCGACGTCAGAGCGCAGGATGTTGATAATCTGGATGGCACGGTCTAGCACAACGTTCTTTGGCACATAAACGAAGAGCCCGTCCTGTGCGAGCATGGTATTCAGGGCTGTAACGGCATCGTCATCCTTGCCTGCCAGCTGGTTATAGAATCCCTTTGCAGCCTCTCCACCATCGGAGGAAATATTTCCGATGATGACACCTTCAGGCAACTTAGCTTTGGGAAGAACACTTTTCTCTTTCCCTGTGGTGGAGGTCAGAAGCGGTTTGTCATTGACAACAAAGTAGAGTGAAGTCGACAAGTTGGGGACGTCACAGCGAAAGGCGTCATAGGGATTGACGGGAATTTCCAGTCTGTTCAGGTTGAGGCCATAGTTAGGCTCAAAGAGCTTGGCAACGTCAGTATATTTATAGCGTTCCACTTTACGACTGGGAAAGCCTGTCGATGCGAAACGCTCAAAGGCAGCATCGCGCACACTATTCATCACTTCGGAAGAATGGCGGCATATCATCTCGCGACACTGCTTGTAGAGGTCTATGTATTGTTGTTCTGCTTGCATCTTTCTCTCTCTTAACTACTCACCACAGACTTCTGACTTAATCCAGTCATAGCCGCGCTCTTGAATCTCCTTTGCCAGCTCAGGACCTGCCGTCTTGACTATCTGACCTTTGTAAAGCACGTGAACCACGTCAGGGCGTATCATCTCCAACAACCTGTCGTAGTGGGTAATGACGATGCATGACGTCTCTGGTGTCTTCAGTTTGTTTACACCTTCGGCAACGATACGCATAGCATCAACGTCCAGACCAGAGTCCGTCTCGTCGAGAATACTCAATTTTGGCTCCAACATAGCCATCTGGAAAATCTCGTTGCGTTTCTTCTCTCCACCACTGAAGCCCTCGTTGACGCTGCGTCCTGTCAATTTGTTATCCAATTCGACAATTTTCTGCTTTTCGCGCATCAGCTTGATAAACTCGCCAGCTTTTAATTCTGGCAACCCCTGATACTTACGCTTCTCGTTAACGGCAGCCTTCATGAAGTTAGTCATCGAGACACCAGGAATCTCAACAGGATACTGGAACGACAAAAACAGCCCCTCATGACTACGGTCTTCAGGCTTCATGTCCAACAAATTCTTTCCATTGAAGTAAGCCTCGCCTTCAGTCACTTCGTAGAGAGGGTTGCCAGCCAGTACAGCACTCAGCGTCGACTTTCCAGACCCGTTGGGTCCCATGATGGCGTGCGTCTCTCCATCCTTAATGATGAGATTGATGCCTCGCAATATCTCTTTATCGTTAATTTTTGCGTGTAAATTTCGTATTTCTAACATATACCTTATTATTTTTGGATGCAAAGGTAGTGTAAATCGAGCGAAATACAAAGCAGTTTTGTTTTTTTAACCCTGTATGATAGCCGCAGCCTTGTCAAGAGGTGCCAAATCTTTTATCCATACCACCAAACATGGGAAAGAAACGATGGCTCAGAAAAAAATTTATTGGAAATTATTTGGTTGGAAATCAAATATTTCGTACCTTTGCACCCGCTTTCCGCGTAATCGCTGGCAGGACGTAACGTGAGGCCTGTTATGTTGCGCATGGAACGATAACAACAACAATTTAAATTACGTACGTAAAAATGGATTTAATCAAAGTTGCTGAAGAAGCATTTGCAACCGGCAAGCAGCACCCCAGTTTCAAGGCTGGTGACACTGTAACTGTCGCTTACAAAATTATCGAGGGTTCTAAGGAGCGTATCCAGTTGTTCCGTGGCGTGGTTATCAAGATCAGTGGCCATCAGGAGAAGAAACGCTTCACTGTTCGCAAGATGTCTGGCACCGTAGGTGTAGAACGTATCTTCCCCCTGGAGTCGCCTAACATTGAGAGCATCGAAGTGAACAAGGTTGGTAAGGTTCGTCGCGCTAAGCTTTACTATCTGCGCAAGCTCACTGGTAAGGCTGCTCGCATCAAGGAGAAGCGTTCTAACGCTCGTACTGCAGAGTAAGAGCCGACAAGACCTGCACAGCATAAGAGAGACACTTGACATCATAACCGTTAGGTGCCTCTTTTTCTTATTTTTCTTTAGAAAAGAATCGTCAATTACTAATTATTTCGTACCTTTGCTGTCAAAAACGAAACAAACACCCAATAGATATAATGAAAGAGTTACAACTGAAGTACGGATGTAATCCGAATCAGAAGCCTTCGCGCATCTTTATGCAGGAGGGAGAGTTGCCAATAGAAGTAATTAACGGACGTCCTGGCTACATCAACTTTCTGGATGCCTTGAATGCGTGGCAGTTGGTGAAAGAGTTGAAGGCAGCGACTGGACTACCAGCCGCTGCATCCTTTAAGCACGTAAGTCCTGCTGGTGCTGCAGTAGGGTTGCCGCTGAGCGACACATTGAAGGACATCTATTTTGTCAGTGACGTAAAAGGCCTTGACGATAGTCCCATAGCTTGCGCCTATGCACGTGCCCGTGGTGCTGACCGAATGTCCAGCTATGGCGATTTCGTAGCACTCTCTGACACTTGTGACGCGACCACTGCTCTGTTGCTGAAGCGCGAGGTGAGCGATGGTGTCATAGCTCCAGACTATACGGCAGAAGCCATCGAGATACTGAAAGCCAAGCGCAAGGGTACGTATAATGTCATCAAGATAGACCCCACCTATCGTCCTGCCCCCGTTGAAACCAAGCAGTGCTTTGGTGTGACTTTTGAACAAGGTCGCAACGAGATAAAACTTGATGACCCTGCATTGTTTGAGAATATTCCCACGCAGAACAAGACATTTCCAGCTGAAGCCAAGCGCGACCTTATTATCGCCCTTATCACCTTGAAGTACACCCAGTCAAACAGCGTCTGCTATGTGAAGGACGGTCAGGCCATCGGTATTGGTGCTGGTCAGCAGAGCCGCATCCATTGCACCCGTCTGGCTGGAAACAAGGCTGATATTTGGTGGCTACGCCAGCATCCGAAGGTTATGAGTCTGCCTTTCAAGGCTGATATCCGACGTGCTGACCGCGACAACACCATCGATGTGTATATCTCAGAAGACGAGCATGACGATGTGTTGCGCGACGGTGCTTGGCAGCAGTTCTTCACAGAGAAGCCTCAGGTGCTGACACTTCAGGAGAAGAAGGAGTGGCTCGCCAAGAATACAGGCGTTGCACTGGGCTCTGATGCTTTCTTCCCCTTCGGCGACAATATAGAGCGAGCTCACAAGAGTGGCGTACAGTATATTGCTCAAGCCGGTGGCTCCGTACGTGACGATCATGTTATCATGACATGTGACAAGTATGACATCGCTATGGCATTTACAGGTGTAAGACTTTTCCATCATTAAGTCATGAGCAAAGAATCAGATTTCGAGGACATCCTCGTTAACGGAATCTCGTTTGGTCGTGGTGGTGGACCTCGCAAGGAAGAGGATAAAGTGAAGACCAAGGCCAAGAAGAAGAAATACGTCACAGGCGCCCATGGCAGCGGCTCAGCGCGTCAGAAGGCGAAATATCGTGAGCAGCGTGCCAACAGGCATAAAGGAAAGGGGTAGGTTGAGACCTATTCGCGCTTGTCAGCCCCCCACATCATTTTCTCTCGCAGGGTGTGAAAGTATTTGGTGCCTGCACGTTTGATGACCTTCACCCTATAGGGTGCCTTGGTCAGTGTCAGATGTGTGGTGTCAGTGAGCTTTTCCGAACGCCCGTCCAGAGCCACAAGATAATTGTGTGTACGACTCTGGACTGTCAGCATCACCTCCGAGTCTTCAGGCAGTACGATAGGGCGCACGTTGAGCGAATGTGGTGCGACAGCTGTCAACGAGAATACATGGGTACCAGGAACGATAATAGGTCCGCCGTTCGACAGTGAGTAAGCTGTCGAGCCTGTGGGTGTCGACATGATGAGTCCATCGGCCTGATACGTTGTCAGGTAGTCTCCATTCACTGTACAATGTATCGTAATCATCGATGCTGTATCCTGCTTCAGAATAGCCACATCGTTCAGCGCACAGTCATAGCCACGCAACGGATGTCCGTTGGTAGAAACCTGAATGACGCTTCGCGTGTCAACGTCATAGTCGCCTTGATAGAGTGCGTAGATGTTGCGCTCAATCTCCTCAGCATGTACGTCAGCCAGGAATCCCAGTCGCCCTGTATTGATACCCAGTATAGGTATTTGTTTGTCACCCACCATGCTTGCGGCACGCAGAAAGGTGCCGTCGCCACCCATGGAGATGACGAAGTCAGCCTCGAAGTCACCCTTGTCAAAAACCGTCACGCCATGGATGGGCAACTGTTGTCCTTCAGTCAGGAACTGATGGAACGAGCGCTCTATGCATACAGCAGCCTGTCGTTGGTTCAGTACAGCCAGAAGCGTTTGGATGGAAGCCGACTTTTTGGGCTGATAGCTATTGCCGAAGATGGCAAATCTAAGTCTTCGTGAAGTCATTGTCATTATTATTTTGGCGACAAAGATACAAAAAATATCAATTATTTCTCGTTTATTATCATTTTTATTTGGCATTTTTCTCACTTATTCGTATCTTTGCCAGCAAAATAATGCTATAACCATGACGAAATTAAGTGTAAATATCAATAAGATAGCTACGTTACGTAACGCCAGAGGCGGCAACAATCCAGACGTGCTCAGCGTAGCACGTGATGCAGAGCTGTTTGGCGCACAGGGTATTACCGTTCACCCTCGCCCTGACGAGCGCCATATTCGTTATCAGGACGTACGCGACCTCCGTCCGCTGATTACGACGGAGTTTAATATCGAGGGAAACCCCATTGACTCTTTCACTGAGCTGGTACTGGAAGTCAAGCCGACGCAAGTGACTATGGTACCTGACGGCCATGACCAGTTGACGAGCAATCACGGTTGGGACACCATAGCGAACCGTACATTCCTGACCGACATCTGCCAAACATTCAAGCAGGCAGGCATCCGTACCAGCATCTTTGTCAACCCAGATCCTCAGATGGTGGAGGGTGCAAAGGCATGCGGTGCCGACCGTGTGGAGTTATATACAGAACCTTACGCATCAGGTTATGCGCATGACCGTGAGGCTGCCATAGCGCCTTTCGTTGCTGCTGCCAGGAAAGCTCGCGAGGTAGGGCTGGGGTTGAATGCAGGTCATGACCTGTCGCTCGAAAATCTATATTACTACCACCAGCAGATACCTTGGACCGACGAGGTGTCGATAGGTCATGCACTCATCTGTGATGCCCTGTACATGGGACTTCGTGAGACGATAAATCAATACTTGTTAGCACTCAAAAAATAGCGAATATGAAAAAAGTATATGTATTCTTAGCCGACGGCTTTGAAGATGTCGAGGCGCTCATTCCTGTTGACGTACTGCGTCGTGGTGGTGTTGATGTGACAACGGTAAGCATCTCCGATTTTCCCTTGGTGCGTTCTGCCCACGGCGTGAATGTAGAGGCAGACATTATGTTCGAGCAGGGCGACTTCTCCGATGCCGACATGCTGTTCTTGCCAGGTGGAATGCCTGGAGCGTCCAACCTGTTCGCCCACAAAGGCGTGTGCAAGGCTATTGTCGACCAGGCCGCTGCTGGCCGCAAGGTGGCTGCCATCTGTGCCTCACCAGCTGTGGTGCTGGCTCCCCTTGGCATCCTAGACGGCAAGAAGGCTACCTGCTATCCGGGCTTCGAGCAGGCTCTGGCTGAAAACAGTGCTAAATATACTGGCGACCTGGTCACCGTCGACGGCAACATCACCACGGGCGAGGGACCTGCCGCTGCATTCCCCTTCGCCTACGAGCTGCTTAGCCAGCTGGCAGACAAGAAGACCAGCGACCAGATAGCCGAGGGCATGCGCTACAAACACCTGATGGCCTGATGGACTATGTCATCATCGTTGCCGGGGGCAAGGGGCTGCGCATGGGAAGCGACATCCCCAAACAATTCCTACCCATTGGCGGGCGTCCGGTGCTGATGCGGACCATAGAGCGATTCCGCGAGTACTCCCCCACCCTGCAGGTCATCCTCGTGCTGCCCAAAGCCCAGCAGGACTACTGGCGACAGCTGTGCCAGCAGTATCGTTTCCCCCTTCCTGCTGAGGAGGCGGGCGGCGGCTCCTACCTTCTGGCCAGTGGCGGTTCCTACCTTTTGGCCAGCGGTGGCGAGACGCGCTTCCATAGCGTACAGAACGGACTGGCCCTTATCCCTGACGATGCAGAAGGGGTGGTGGGTGTACACGACGGTGTGCGCCCATTCCCCTCGATAGACGTCATCCGCCGTTGCTACGAGACAGCCCGCGAGAAAAAAGCCGTCATTCCCGTCATCCCCGTCGTCGAGACGCTGCGCCATGTAGCGGAAGGCACCAAGCCCCGAGGCGAATACCGCTTGGTGCAGACCCCCCAGTGCTTCGACATCCAGCTACTGAAAGCTGCCAACCGCCAGCCCTACAGCGAGGCCTTCACCGACGATGCCAGTGTGGTCGAGGCTTTCCGCTTCGACATCACCCTCGTCGAGGGCAACCGCGAGAATATCAAACTGACCACCCCCTTCGACCTCAAGATAGCCGAGGTACTCATTTGAACAACCCAATAGCCAGAAAATCAAATAGACTTAAGAGATGAGAACAACCATTAGCCTTACAGTCCTAATGTTGATGTCCTTCGTCCTGTCGGGATGCGGGAGGGACCCGGCAGCCACAGCAACGCCAGAGGCTGATTCCCTACAAGCACTACACAACGACTCGCTGATATGGCTTGCCAAGAGCACCGCTGACAAGGAGCGGGCTTTCTATGTCATAGACAGCATAGAACGGGCTGGCGGCATAGGGCCGATACGTGCCAACTACGAGCGTGGCAATGTCTGCAGACAGTTGAAGGAGCAGCGCAAGAGCGAGGACTACTGGAAAACGGCCGTGGGCACCGACATCAAGGGCAAGGCCGAGGAGAGAGCCTACTACAAGGCAGTGGCTTACCTGGCCAACTGGCTGCAGGCGAAGCACGACTTCGAGGGGGCACTGCGCGTGGCCATTCCTGCCGTAGCCAGGATGAAGCAGTCGGGTGTGGCCAGCTACACCAGCATTGGCATCCACATGGGCGACATGGGCATTTGCCATCAGAAGATGAACCGCTACGCAGAGGCCGACCGTTGTTTCGAGGAGTCGTACGACTACATGAAGAAGGCCGTAGCGACAGACACGTCGCAGTATGCCGTCGAGAATGCCCTCATCATCCTCAACAACACCACGCTCTTCTGCATGGATGCCCGTCGCTACGACAAGGCGCTGCACTGGTCGGCGTGTGTAGACTCGATGTTGCAGGCCTATCGCCAAAACCCGAATGCCAACCAGCGTGTGCTGGCACTCCAGGAGGCCCGCCGCCTCAACTGCCTGGCCTGCATCCTGCTGGGACAAGGCAAGAAGAAGGAGGCCGCGGAGACGTTCGTGCGCTATCAGCAGTCGGAGGCCTACCAGAAGGGCTGGCACCATGCGCCAGGCGAATACCTGATTGCCGCGGGGCGCTATGCCGAGGCCGCAGGGGCCTATGCCGACATTGAGAACGAGATAGCCCAGAGAGTGGGCAAGCCCACGCTCGACATCATCCAACAGTATGTGTTCCCGAAGTTTCGCGCCAATGCCGGTGCTGGCTACAAGGACACGGCTGTGGCCGTCGGACTGCGCATGGTGGACGCCCTCGACTCTGCGATAGCCAGGCAGAAGAAAGACGAGGCGGCAGAGCTGTCGGCCATCTATGAGACACAGGAGAAAGACCATCAGATAGCCGAGCAGAAGGCTGCCATCTCGCAGCAGCGGCTGGTGACCACCTCTATTGTTGCCGCCATCGTGGTGCTGGCCCTCGTCATCTTCATCTTCTTCCGCCACCGTGCCGCCGTCCGACTGGAGAACGAGCACCACAAGCTGCTGGATGCCTACGACCGGCTGGAGGAGACCACCACGGCCAAGGAGCGTATAGAGAGCGAGCTGCGCATTGCGCGCGACATACAGATGTCGATGGTGCCCAAGGAGTTTCCTCAGCGCGACGACCTTGACATGTATGCCTCGATGGTACCGGCAAAAGAGGTGGGGGGCGACCTGTATGGCTATGTACTGCAGGACGACAAGCTGTATTTCTGTGTGGGCGATGTCAGCGGCAAGGGAGTTCCGGCCTCGCTGTTCATGGCTCAGGTGACCCGACTGTTCCGCACCCTCGCCACACAGGGCATGAAGCCAGCCGACATCTGCAACCGCATGAATGCGGCCCTCACCGAGGACAACGAGCAGGGCATGTTCGTCACCCTCTTCTTAGGGCTGCTCGACCTACAGACGGGGCATCTTGACTATTGCAATGCAGGCCACAACCCGCCCGTCATTGGCGGCGGAGAGGCGGCTGGCGAGTTTATGGAGATGGAGCCCAACGCTCCTATCGGTCTGTGGCCCGGGTTAGATTATGTTGGCGAGGAGATGGTCACCATCAAGGGGCGGCCGCTGTTCATCTATACCGACGGACTGAACGAAGCCGAGAACCCGCAGCAGCAGCAATATGACTACGAGCGGCTGCTGGCCACCCTGCAGCGCACACACTACGAGAGGGCCCGCCAGGTCATCGACACCCTAACGGCCGAGATAGAGCGTCATCGTGCAGGAGCAGAACCGAACGACGACCTCACCATGATGTGTATTCACCTGAAGACTACCTCTGCCGAATGACTGACAACATCCTGCAACAAGACCTGCAATATCTGCCGGGGGTAGGCCCCCAGCGCAAGAAGATGCTCAGCGAGGAACTGGGCGTCCAGACCTACGGCGACCTGTTGCAGTATTACCCCTACAAGCACGTAGACCGCTCGCGGCTCTACAGCATCCGCGAGCTGACGGGCGACATGCCCTTCGTACAGGTGAAGGGCCGCATCCTCTCGTTCGAGACCTTCAAGATGAGCGCCCGCAAGGAGCGTGTGGTGGCCCACTTCACCGACGGCAGCGGGAAGGTGATGGACCTCACGTGGTTCAACGGAGGCAAATATGCCATACAACAGTACAAGATCGGCACGGAGTACATCGTCTTCGGACGACCCAACGTCTACAACGGACGCATCAATGTCACCCACCCCGACATCGACGATGCCTGCAAGCTGGAACTCTCGGCCATGGGCATGCAACCCTACTACAACACCAGCGAGAAGATGAAGAAGGCGGGGCTCAACAGCCGCGCCCTCGAACGGCTCACCAAGACGCTTCTCGGCGTACTGAAAGAGCCCGTGGCTGAGACGCTGCCCGACTATATCACTCAGAAGCTGAACCTGATGTCGCGCGACGATGCCCTGCGCAAGATACACTATCCACAGAACGCCAAGGAGCTGGAGCGCGCCCGAGTCAGGCTGAAGTTCGAAGAGCTCTTCTACATCCAACTGAACATTTTGCGCTATGCCAGCGACCAGCGTCGCAAGTATCGCGGCTACGTCTTCAGCAAGGTTGGCGACATGTTCAATGGTTTCTATCGCGACAACCTACCCTTCCCCCTTACAGAAGCCCAGAAGCGCGTCATCCGCGAGATACGCAAGGACATGGGTAGCGGCAGGCAGATGAACCGTCTTCTCCAGGGCGATGTGGGTAGCGGCAAGACGCTGGTAGCCTTGATGTCCATGCTTATAGCCCTCGACAACGGTTATCAGGCTTGCATCATGGCACCCACAGAAATTCTGGCAGAACAACATCTCACCACGATGATGGACTTTCTGGAAGGCATGGATATTCGCGTTGCGCTACTGACAGGAATGGTGAAGGGTAAACGTCGTCAGGAAATACTGGAAGGGCTGTTGGACGGAAGCATACAAATCCTCGTGGGCACCCATGCAGTGATAGAAGATACCGTGCAGTTTGCCAGACTCGGAATGGTCGTTGTCGATGAGCAGCACCGTTTTGGAGTAGCGCAGCGTGCCAAGCTATGGTCGAAGAGTCAGAATCCTCCCCATGTACTCGTCATGACAGCGACGCCAATCCCTCGCACCCTCGCCATGACACTCTATGGTGATTTGGACGTCAGCGTCATCGACGAGCTGCCGCCAGGCCGTAAGCCTGTTGTCACCCAGCATGTCTTTGACCGTTCGCTGCCGTCGCTGTATGACAGCATCCGTCGACAGATACACCAAGGGCGTCAGGTATATATCGTCTTTCCCCTGATTGAGGAGAGCGAAAAGATAGACCTGAAGAACCTGGAGGATGGTTTTGAAGTGTTGAAACAAGTATTCCCTGAGTTTCGTCTTAGCAAAGTTCACGGCAAGATGAAAGCTGCTGAGAAAGAAGCAGAGATGCAGCGTTTTGTCAGTGGCGAAACACAGATACTTGTAGCCACCACCGTCATTGAGGTGGGTGTCAATGTTCCCAACGCTTCAGTAATGGTCATTCTCGAGGCGCAGCGTTTCGGACTCTCCCAGCTTCACCAGCTGCGTGGTCGTGTGGGTCGTGGTGCCGACCAGTCTTATTGCATTCTCGTCACGAACTATAAACTCTCAGACGATACGAAGAAGCGCATCGACATTATGTGTGAGACCAACGACGGCTTCCGCATTGCCGAGGCCGACCTGAAGTTGCGAGGTCCAGGCGATTTGGAAGGCACGCAGCAGAGCGGTATGGCCTTTGACCTTAAGATTGCCGACATAGCGCGCGACGGACAGTTGGTGCAGCTGGCACGCGACGAGGCGCAACACATCATTGACGACGACCCCACTTGCAGCTCCGACCGCTATTCGCTGCTATGGCGTCGTTTGCAGCAGTTGCGCAAGACCAATGTCAACTGGGCAGCCATATCTTAAAAACATACACAAAACGTTGCAAGAATGCTAAATTGCCGTTAACGAAAACGTTTGAGTATTAAAACAAGTTAAATAAATAGTCGCTTCGGAAAATATTTCTTACCTTTGCAGCGTTTTATTGCCGTATTGGCAGGTTTTCTTATTGGTTAAGAAGCTAAAAACCAAAAGTGATTATGATTCAGAAAATTAAGAACGTTTTGATAATTTCCATTGCTGCATTATCCACCCTTCCAGTGGCTGGCCAAGACTTGTTGGCTCGTCAGGCTCCCGTTGATCGCAAGATGAAAGCCGTTGACAGTCTGGCACTGAAGAGGCTCATCTTCACAGAGAGCTACGATTCTCCTGCCGAGGATCTCTACGAAGACTGGAGCAACAAATATGCCCATCAGGAGACAGCGCTGCCCGACTCCTTCCGCATTTCGCTTACCGATTTCTGCATGCCCACCGACAGTCGAGTGCTCACCAGCAACTTTGGTGCACGTTGGGGACGCCAGCATAAGGGTTTGGACATCAAGGTGTATATAGGTGACACCATCCGTGCAGCCTTCTCAGGCAAGGTACGCATCGTTCGTTACGAAGGTCGTGGCTATGGCAAGTACGTTGTCATCCGTCACAACAACGGGTTGGAGACCATCTATGGCCACATGTCCAAGCAGTTAGTGGAAGAGAACCAGATAGTAGCAGCAGGCGACCCCATAGGACTTGGTGGCAACACAGGTCGCAGCACGGGTTCGCACCTGCACTTTGAGACGCGTCTTTGTGGTGTTGCCCTTAACCCTGCACTGATGTTCGACTTCCGCAATCAGGATGTCGTTGACGACTATTATATGTTCCGCAAGGATACCTATCAGCGCGAGTCGGTCATTGCCACCCGTCTTCGTGGTGTCAACGGTTCCAGCTTTGTCAATGCTGACGATGCATCGCTGGAGATGGCATCAGCCGCATCACGTTCTTACGACCGCACGTCGCGTCTGCACAAGGTACGTCGTGGTGAGACCCTCTCCTCCATTGCACGCAAGCGTGGCACGTCCGTAAGCCAACTGATGCGTATGAACCACCTGCGCAGGAATGCGAAGCTGAAGCCAGGTCAGATTTTGAAGTACAACTAACGTCTCGAAGCGTCATAACGGTCTAGCTTCTCGAGGTAATATTTTCGGAAGTCCGACCAGCGATAATAGGGGGCTATGTTGCCAGGAAGTGGCAGCGTAGCCTCCTGTTCGTTCAATAGTATTTTGAAGAGCACGTCATTGTCGTCAGGTCCACTGCGATAGAATACCAACTGCACGTTGCTCGCCATGGGAAAAATCAGTCCAGCCCACCAGCCGCTAGATTCCAACGACTCCAGGTCTGCCGTCTCGTAGTCATAGCCGTTCACACCCAGCAGACATACCAGTGGCAGCAACACCGTCTCGTGGCCAAAGCGCAGTGTGGCCCCATGTACGTCGAGGTGCAGGATGCTATCCGTATCGTGAATGATTTGTCTCACGAGGTATCTTTGCGAATAGGGTTGGCGTCCGCCATTTAGCAGCGAGTGTCCATAGCTGATGTACCACCACGCATTCTCCTGTTGCCAGAAGCGGTGTATATCCTCGTCAGAGAAGAGTTCCATCAGACAACTTTCCCTTTCTCTCATGTGCGTATTCTGTTGTGCGAAAGCCGTCTTGATGAGGTAGTAGCTCAGGTCATCCACGCTGATGTTCCTGTTGGCGTATGCCGTATCGGTAAAGAGCAGCTCCATGAGTCTGGTGTTTCCGTGTCGTTTTTCCTTGAAAGCTTTCCACGCAGCGCTGGCAGCGGGTGTCATAATGCTGTCGCGCAACAGCGGGTCTTGGTGGTTCATGTAAAACATGTCACGATAAGAGCTGTTCATAGTGACATTAAGCAGTGGGTGTAGCGACTTGAGTTTCAGCACTGCCGAGCCCATGGAGAGGATGCAGCGTGTGACGATGGTGCTATGGGCATCGAGGAAGGCGTCGCCCTGGAATATTTCAGGATAATTTCTCGACATGCGCTCCACGATATTACGCTGCTGCTTCTTGCCATATCCCGTCAGGTCACCCCATCGTCCTTCAGAGTCGGCAATGATGTCATACAGCTCTTGCTTGACCTGCTGTCCCAACGGCGTCAGTATGTGCATGGAGTCAGCATGGCATAGCATGTTGTACGGAATGTCGTAGCCTTTGCGGTTGCTCATATAGCGCGAGCCGTGGCGTCCGTAGTGTGAGATGTAGAAAGGTCGCTTGCCTGCTGGTGGTGGTGTCAGCTGTGGCGTCAGGTTGTCAGGGTAAGTGCTGTAGTTGCTGGCAGAAATGTTGCGGTCGTGCCTGATGAAGTCAAGGGCACTCTGTGCCGCTGCTGGCAAGGCGAGGCATAGTGTGGTGACGGCAGCCACAAGTCGTGTGTGCCACTGCATTGTCATTCCTTCCATCTTTATTTTCATCCTATTTATTATTTTTCAGGCGCATCCAGCTTTTTGTCAGATGCCTTCTATTTCTTCTCATACGCATCCAGTTTCTCAAGATAAGCCTTGCGGAAGTCCTTCCATCGGTAGTAGGGCTTACATTCAGAGGGTAGCGGCAGTGTCGCCTCATTTTCGTTGAGCAGCACTTTAAATACGACGTCATCAGGGTCGTCATTTGGCGTTCGTCGATAGAATATGAATTGCAGGTTACAGGCCATGGGGAAGATGCGGTAGTTGATCCAGCCGTGTGGTTCCAGCTGTTCCAGGTCGTGGGTTGTGAAGCCGTAGCCGTTGATGTCGAGCAAGCATATCAGAGGCAGCAGCACCGTCTCGTGGCCGAAGCGTAGCTGAACCTTCTGATGTGGCTGTTTCAGCACGCCGTCGGCATCACTGATGATTTGTCGCAGCAGGTTGCGCTGGCTGTAGGGTTGCACGGCTCCGTTGACATCGGCAGCGCCCCATCCTATATACCAGCGTGCATTGCCTATCTTCCATATTCTGTAAGCCTCGTCAAGTGTAAACAGGTCGTAGAGCGTCACCTCCTTCCCCAGTTCCGTGTTCTGCATGATGGCAGCAATGAGGAACAGCTGTAGCGACAGGTTCGTCATGTCTATGTGTTGTTCTGCATAGAGCGTGTCATTAAACAGCTTCTGGGCGAGGTGACTATGCCTTTCCGTCTTATGCAGATAGTCGTCATACCACTGCTTTGCCTCCTTGTTAAACTTCAGTGCCGCCAGTTCCTTGTCCTGATGGTTCAGGTGTTGCATGTCACGGTATGTAGCATTGTGGTGAATGTTAAGTCGAGGATTTTTCTTCAGCATCTCCAGCAGAGCGTATTCCATAGAGAGTACGCAGCGCCCCACGCCAGTACTTCGTGCATCGACGTCGGTATGTTCTTTGAAGACCTCAGGAAATCGTTTCATCATGCGCAGTGCGATGGCGCGATGCTGTGCTGCTCCCAGGGGTGTCAGCTCTCCCCAGCGGTCGGCAGCGTCGTGGCGTATGCGGTCCAGCCGCAACACCACATCGTGTCCCAGAGGCGTCAGTTTTCCCAGCGAGTCGGCCTTTGCCAGTGTATAATAGGGTTCGTTATACATGCTGGGGCGACTGTGATAGCGCGAGCCATGGCGCCCGTAGTGCGAGATGTAGAACGGCTGCATGCCCTTTGGTGCTGGTGTCAGCACCTGCTGTATGGGGCCAGGATAAGCCATGTAGTTGCTTGCCGTACACAGAACGTTCTGACGTATTTCGTCAGCGGCGTTTTGTGCACAGATAGCGATGCAGGCCAGTGTGCAAAAAAGGGTTAGCAGCAATTTTTTCATTAGTATTTTAGTGTTTTGAGTGCAAATATAAGAAAAAGTTTGTATATTTGCAAAAGAAATGTTGAAAAAAAGTAAAAAAATCCTATGGCAAAGAATCAAAACTGGCACGATGATTACTGGCTGCTGCTCATGCAGCTGTACTTACGCCAACCGGTAGGCGTAAAGCCACTGTACAGCCGACCGCTGGTGCAGCTCAGCCTGGAACTGCACATTGCTCCTGAGCAGCTGCATGCACGGATGAAGCAGATAACACGTCTGGAGACTCCACGCATTGAGCGCATCTGGGAGGAGTACAGCCGCAACCCCAAGCGGCTGAGCCGTGCTGTCAGTCTGCTGCGCAGCATGGTGGGTTTTAACAGCAATGGCGACTTCTATGAAGGTGTTGAGTTGGAGGAGACCTTCGAGCGCGACTTCCGCCCGTTGGCTGTTGACGAGCGGCTGAAGCCCGTCATGCTGATACTGATTCTGGACCTGTACTTCCGCCTGACGCCCCAGACGATGGTGGCCGAGACGCCTGAAGTCCAGGAGTTGGCACGACTCATGAAGATGCCTGTCACGCTGGTGGTCAGCATTCTGAAACTCTACCAGTATTGTGATCCGTACTTCAGCCGAAGCAATGCGCCTGCCGATGCCCTGTTTGAGGAGTGCCAGCAGCAGTGGCGTCGCTTTGGCAATACAGACACGCGCCAGTTGGCAGCCTATGCTGAGGCGTTGAAAACCTATTTCAGATAAGCAACGTTTACGAACGAAGAAAAAAAGCGTGTCATTTTCTTTGTATTTCATCTGATTTGCACTACCTTTGCAGGCGCTATGGCTCAAGGACAGATACAGGAACAACGGCTCACAGAACAGCAACGGCTGACGCAGACCATCACGCAGCAGCAGTTGTTGCAGGCTCAGCTGACGGAACTGCCGCTCGCCCAGTTGGCCGAGCGCATCACTGCCGAGATGGATGACAACCCAGCCTTGGAGATAGCTACTGACGACGACCCTGAGGTCTTCGACGACGGCGACCTAACAGATGGTACTGCGGCCGAGAGCTCTTACGAACAGGAGGCGCGCCAGGAGGCACTCGACGCGGCTTTTCAGTCGTTAGGTCGTGACGACGAGGAGTTGCCCGTCTATCAGGGTGGGCGTTCTGACCAGGACGAGCGCGAGACACCTGTCTACGGACAGAGCATCTCGTTCTACGACCAGCTGAAGGAGCAGATGGCCGTTGCCGACCTGACGGAACAGCAACAGCAGGTCATGGAGTATCTCATAGGTTCGCTCGACGACGACGGACTGCTGCGCAAGCCCTTGCACACCATAGCCGACGAGCTGGCGATATACCATAATATAGACATCAGCGAAGAGAAGATAGTCCACGTGCTCATGCTGTTGCAGGAGTTCGACCCTCCAGGCATCGGCGCCCGTTCGTTGCAGGAGTGTCTGCTGCTGCAAGTGAAGCGTCGCTCGCCCTCCCGTCTCAGAGACCTCATGCAGCAGGTGCTGGAGCACTATTTCGACCTGTTTACCAAAAAGCACTGGAAGCGCTTGCAGCACACCTTGCAACTGTCAGAGCTGCAGGCCGCCACGCTGATAGGCGAACTGCGCAAGCTGAACCCCAAGCCAGGCACGTCGATGGGCGAGGTGATGGGGCGTTCCGTCCAGCAGATAACCCCCGACTTCATCGTCGACACGCAGGACGACGGCAGCGTCAGCTTCTCGCTCAACAGCGCCGATTTGCCAGAGTTGCAGGTGTCGCCCTCGTTCACTGAGACCCTCGACGCTTATCAGAAAGCCCCCCAGAGCCGTCAGGTGAAGGAGGCGTTGCTCTATACGCGCAAGAAGGTCGAGTCGGCCCAGAACTTCATCGAGGCCATACGCCAGCGTCGCCACACGCTGACCGTCACCATGCGTGCCATCATAGCGTGGCAGCACCGTTTCTTCGAGGAGGGCGACGAGGCAGCGCTGCGCCCCATGATTCTGAAGGACATCGCCCAGAAGACGGGACTCGACATCAGCACCGTGTCACGCGTCTCGAGTTCGAAATATGCCCAGACGCGCTGGGGTACATTCCCCTTGCGCTTCTTCTTCACCGATGCCGTCAAGACGACGGATGGCGAGGAGTTGTCGACACGCGAGATAAAGGGCGCCCTGCGCGACCTCATCGACGGCGAAGACAAGCACCACCCCCTGAGTGACGAGGCTCTGCGGCAACGGCTCGCCCAGCAGGGCTATCCCATAGCGCGTCGTACGGTGGCAAAATATCGTGAACAGCTGGGCATCCCCATAGCGCGACTGCGCGATAAAGCATAAAAAGAAACAGGCAGTATCAATTCGACATAAAACACTACACAACGAAAGTGTCAACACGTCAACGAGAGAAGCAAATCATCCTGGCAGCACGGCTGCTCAGCATGCTGTTTACGCCATTCTGGCTCCCCATAGCCGGTTTGACGGTACTATTCCTGTTCAGCTACCTGAGCATCTTCCCCTGGTATTACAAGCTGCAGGTGCTCATCCTGGTGTACCTGTTCACCATCTTGCTGCCTACGGCGATGATACGCTTCTATAGGCGCTACCACGGCTGGACGCCCATCGAACTGGGACAGCGCGAGCGCCGCATGGTGCCCTACGTCATCTCTATCATGTGCTACTATGCCTGCGTCTATGTCATGCAGCGCCTCCACATGCCCCACTTCATGGGTGCTATCGTCGTGGCGGCATTGGCTGTACAGATTGTATGTGCCATCATGAACGTGTGGTGGAAGATTTCCGAGCATACGGCGGCCATCGGCGGCATTGGCGGTGCCCTGTTTGCCTTTGCCGAGTATCTCGCCTTCAATCCCGTCTGGTGGCTCTGTCTGGTATTCCTCGTGGCAGGCATGGTGGGCACCAGCCGCATGCTGTTACGCCAGCACACGCTGGGTCAGGTAGTGGGCGGCTTCTGGGTAGGCTTTGTCTGTGCCGCCTTTGCCATCTTCTTCTTGTAAGTAACTCTAATCAGAAAAAAATCGATACACACTATGAAACCTCTCGTTAGCATTATCATGGGCAGCACCAGCGACCTGCCCGTCATGGAGAAAGCCTGCAAGGTGTTAGACGACCTGCAGATACCGTTCGAGGTCAATGCCCTCTCAGCCCACCGTACGCCTGAGGCTGTCGAGGAGTTTGCCAAGGGTGCCAAAGCGCGCGGCCTGCAGGTCATCATTGCAGCAGCAGGCATGGCAGCCGCACTGCCTGGTGTCATTGCCGCCAGCACGACGCTACCCGTCATTGGTGTACCTGTCAAGGGTATGCTCGACGGTCTCGACGCACTGCTCAGCATTGTCCAGATGCCTCCTGGCATCCCCGTTGCCACCGTTGGCGTCAATGGTGCTCTGAATGCCGCCATCCTTGCCGTCCAGATGTTGGCACTCAGCGATGCTGCCGTCGCCCAACGGCTGACCGACTACAAGGAAGGATTGAAGAATAAGATTGTCCGTGCCAATGAGGAGTTGGCAGCCGTGAAGTATCAGTTCAAGACCAATTGACGGCGCTCACCGCTCATCGGGGAAACCGATGAGCACGAGGAGGGAGGGGGCGCTCACTGCTTGGCGTTGAAGGCCAGGGCGTACATGCGCATCTGCCTGACCATTGCCAGCAGTCCGTTCGAACGCGTGGGCGAGAGGTGCTCCTTCAGACCTATGCGCTCTATGAAGTACAGGTCGGCATCCAGTATTTCCTGCGGCGTGTGACCTGACAGGACACGGATGAGCAGTGCCACGATGCCCTTGACGATGAGGGCGTCGCTCTCAGCACGGAAGGACACCACGCTGATGCCGTCACGTTGCTCGAGATCGGCCTGAAGCCATACTCGGCTCTGACAGCCGTCTATCAGGTTCTGCTCCACCTTGTACTGCTCGTCCAGCGGCTCCTGCTCGTTGCCCAGGTCTATCAGCATCTGGTACTTGTCCATCCAGTCGTCCAGACCGTCGAACTCGTCTATTATCTCGTCTTGAATTTCGTTGATTGTCATCATGTGCTTTCGTTTTTCAGTGCAAAATTACTGCAAAGGAAGCGAAATGCCAAATAATTTTGTTCGTTTCTCTCGTTTTTTTCGTAATTTTGCAGCCATGAAACCAAAGATACTCATCACGGGAGCCAGCGGCTTCATAGGCTCCTTCATCGTCGAGGAGGCGCTACGGCGTGGCTTCGAGACGTGGGCTGCCGTCAGGAAGAGCAGCTCCAGGGCGTTCCTGCGCGACGACAGGATACACTTCATCGAACTGGATTTCTCCTCGGAAGGCACACTCACTGAGCAGTTGCACGACCACCGCTTCGACTACGTCGTACATGCTGCCGGCGTCACCAAATGCCTGCACGCTGAAGACTTCCGTCGCATCAATACCGAGGGCACGAAAAACCTCGTCAATGCGCTGCGCTCGCTGAAGATGCCTGTGCAACGCTTCGTCTACATCAGCTCGCTGAGCATCATGGGAGCCATACGCGAGCAGCAGCCCTACCGTGACATCATGGACAGCGACACGCCACAGCCCAATACCGCCTACGGACGCAGCAAACTCGAGGCCGAACAGTGGCTGCACTCCCTGAACCGACAGGGCGAGGCACGTGGTGACACAGCGGCTGCCGGCGACGCCTTCCCATACGTCATCCTGCGACCTACCGGCGTCTACGGACCACGCGAGCGCGACTACTACATGATGTTCAAGAGCATCAAAGCACATACCGACTTCGCCGTCGGCTTCCGTCAGCAAGACATCACCTTCGTCTATGTCACTGACGTCGTCCAGGCTGTGTTCCTGGCCTTGCAGCATGGGCGCACGGGGCGTTGTTACTTCCTCAGCGACGGCGAGGTGTACCTGTCGTCGACCTTCAGCGACCTCATCCGCAAGGAACTGGGCAACCCCTGGTGGATACGCATCACGGCTCCTCTCTGGCTGCTGCGCGTCATCACCTGCTGCGGCGAACTCGTGGCACGCTGTACGGGCAGGGTGACAGCCCTCAACAACGACAAGTACAACATCATGCGACAGCGCAACTGGCGCTGCGACATCACGCCGGCACGCCAGGAGCTGGGCTATGCGCCGCAGGTGCAGTTGGCCGAGGGTGTGCGTCGCTGCGTGGCGTGGTACCAGGAGCATGGCTGGCTGTAAGAGGTGTGCTTATCGGTCGTGCTTATCGGTCGTGCTCATCGGTCGTGCTCATCAGTCGTGCTCGTCGTGCTCATCGTGCTCATCGGTTCCCCCCGATGAGCGTTAATACTTAAAAGAAAAAAGTGAAGATAACAGAACTGTTCCGATTAGAGAAGAAGCCCCGCAGGGGCCTGCTTGCCATAGAGTGGATAGCCATGGGCTATCTGCTGTTCACCCTGCTGATGATGGCACTCCAGTGGCAAAAGCTACACGACGCCTCGTCGATGCTCAGCGCCAGAGTAGAATTCGTGGCGGTCACCGTCGGCATGTGGGTGGTCTACCGTCTGCTGCCTTGCCGACTGACACTGCTGCTGCGCGTCGTCGTACAGATGGCGTTTCTTGCGTGGTGGTATCCTGACACCTACGAACTGAACAGCACCCTGCCCAACCTCGACCACGTCTTCGCACAGTGGGAGCAGTCGCTCTTTGGCTGCCAGCCTGCACTGCTCTTCTCGCAGAAGGTGCCCTGGGCGTGGTTCTCCGAACTGATGTGCATGGCCTACGTCAGCTACTTCCCACTCATGGCCCTGCTGTTGCTCTATTACTTCTTTCAGCGCTACCACGAATTCCAGATGGCAGCCTTCACCCTGCTCGCCTCCTTCTTCCTCTACTACGTCATCTTCGTCCTCGTGCCCGTCACGGGACCTCAGTTCTATTACATGGCAGCAGGCACCGACCAGATAGCACAGGGCGTCTTTCCAAACCTGGGCGACTGGTTCCTGACCCACGCCGAACGCATGGCAGCACCAGGCTGGAGCGATGGCTTCTGGTATCACATGCTCGATGCCGCCCACGATGCCGGCGAGCGTCCCACCGCTGCCTTCCCCAGCAGCCACGTCGGCATCACCACCGTTGTCATGCTGCTGGCCCTGCGCACGCGCAGCAAAGTCCTGTGTCTCACCATCCTGCCCTTCTACGTCGCCATGTGCTTCAGCACCGTCTACATCTACGCCCACTATGCCATCGATGTCCTGGCAGGCTTACTGACGGGCACCCTCTTCTACCTCGTCTTCAGCCGCCTCTACCCCAAGACAAGCGCATGATATGCGATACGCAATGTCTTTTCTAAAAGTTGTCTTAAAATTTGAAAAATCATGAAAAATTCCTACCTTTACATTATAGATGCCAAACAGACATCAGCATCAAAAAATTGCGGCATAGCCAAAGAAAAAATTTTTCCTAGGCTGCGAGCAAATTTCTGCATGGCAAAACTACATAGACACGCATGAGGAATAGGTTTTAAGGAAGTGGAAAATTTTTAACACGCTTAAAATTTGTTTTATTGCACTAAAAGTGAAGGTTGAAAAATAAATGGGGATTTATTTTGCTTTCAGCGCAACTTTTCGTAATTTTGCAGGCATGAACGAAGACTTTGACATCAGAGAACAGCAGCTGTCGTCGAGCGAGCGCGACTTTGAGAACGCCCTGCGACCGCTGAGTTTCAGCGACTTCAGCGGACAACAGCAGGTGGTCGAGAACCTGGAGGTGTTCGTAGAAGCTGCCAAATATCGCGGCGAACCGCTGGACCACGTCTTGCTGCACGGACCACCAGGACTGGGCAAGACGACGCTGTCGAACATCATTGCCAACGAGCTGGGCGTGGGCTTCAAGATTACCAGCGGACCCGTGCTGGACAAGCCTGGCGACCTGGCGGGCATCCTGACGTCGCTGGAGAAGAACGACGTGCTGTTCATCGACGAGATACACCGTCTGTCACCCGTCGTCGAGGAGTACCTCTACTCGGCCATGGAGGACTACCGCATAGACATCATGATAGACAAAGGTCCGTCGGCACGCTCCATCCAGATAGACCTGAACCCGTTTACGCTGGTGGGAGCCACGACGCGCAGCGGACTGCTGACGGCACCACTGCGTGCCCGCTTTGGCATCAACATGCACTTGCAGTACTACGACCCAGAGACGCTGCAACGCATCATAGAGCGCTCGGCCAGCATCCTGCGCGTAGCCATTACGACAGACGCATCGCTGGAGATAGCACGCCGCAGCCGTGGTACGCCACGTATTGCCAACGCACTGCTGCGCAGGGTGCGCGACTTCGCACAGGTGAAGGGTACGGGCAGCATCGACTCCTCAATAACAAAGGTGGCACTGAAGGCGCTGAACATTGACCAGTACGGACTGGACGAGATAGACAACCGCATCCTGCTGACCATCATCGACAAGTTCAGAGGCGGACCGGTGGGCATCACCACCATCGCCACAGCCATCGGCGAGGACTCAGGCACGGTGGAGGAGGTCTACGAGCCCTTCCTCATCATGGAGGGCTTCATCAAGCGCACACCCCGTGGACGCATGGCTACGGAACTGGCTTACAAGCACTTCGGGCGCAATCCGTACAACGGCAACATCATGGAACCCAGCTTGTTTGAATGATAATTATATGAAGACAGGAATATTCGTGGGGTCGTTCAACCCCTTTACCGTAGGCCACGATGACATCGTGAGGAGAGCACTGCCGCTGTTCGACCGACTGGTCATCGGCGTCGTGGGCGACCAGGTGCACAAGCCCGACATGCCCAGCGCCGAAGTACGCATCAGCGCCATCCAGCAGCTGTACAGCGACGAGCCACACATCGAGGTGAAGCCATACTACGGCTTGGCTGTAGACTTCGCACGTCAAGAAAACGCCCATTTCATCGTGAAAGGCGTACGCTCAATGAAAGACTTCGAGTACGAACGCGAGCAGGCCGACATCAACCGACAGCTGAGCGGCGTCGACACGCTGCTGCTCTTTGCCGACCCCCAGCTGAGCAGCGTCTCCAGCAGCATGGTGCGTGAGCTGCAGCACTTCGGTGCCGACATCAGCGCCTTCCTGCCGAAGAAGAGATGAGCACACCGTGCTCATCGGTTTCCCCGATGAGCCTAAAAAAAGAAAAACAACGGAATAAACACCATGATAAGCTACACTGCAGAAAACGTCAGATTCCCCAACATCAAACGTCGCGACACCACCGCCTGGATACGCCGTGTGGCGGCCACCTACGGCAAGAAGGTGGGCGAGGTGGGATACCTGTTCTGTGACGATGAACACATACTGGAGGTGAACCGCGAATATCTGGGACATGACTACTACACCGACATCATCACCTTCGACTACTGCGAAGGTGACGTGCTGAACGGCGACCTCGTCATCTCGCTCGACACCGTACGCTCGAATGCCGAGCTGTTTAAGAAAGACTACGACGAAGAGCTGCATCGCGTCATCATCCACGGCATTCTGCACCTGTGCGGACTAAACGACAAGGGTCCTGGCGAGCGCGAACTGATGGAAGCGGCCGAAAACAGGGCGCTGGCGATGTGTGAGGGCTGAGGGCTAAGGGCTGAACTTCAAACTTCAAACATCAGCCATCATACATCAAACATCGTTTCAGTTCTTCCAGGTTGTTCGCCACACCAATGTAGTCGCGCCACTGCCCACGAATGACACCACGCCGCTGAAGGTCGTCGAGCATGCTGACGGCAGCGTCCCAGAAGCCCTTCATGTTGTAGAGCACCACGCGCTTGTGGTGATAGCCTATGGTGTAGCTGGCAGCAACTGTAAACACCTCGTCGAGGGTCCCCACTCCACCTGGCAAGGCTATGAAGACGTCGCTCATGTCGAGCATGAGTTGCTTGCGCTGGTGCAAGTCAGCACACCTGACAACCTCGCTGTTATACTGCGACACACGCCCAGACTGCTCAACAATGGCAGGCACTACGCCAATGGTATATCCGCCAGCCTCCTGAGCCGCACGTGCCACACACTCCATCAACCCCTGGTTGACACCACCAAAAACCACGACATGACGCTCCGTCGCCAACCAACGCCCCAGTTGCGCCGTCAGCGGAAAGAAATCGGCGTCAATCTGCTGATTGGCAGAACAGAACACTCCTATCTTCATAACTAAAAAACACGAATTGTTAATTTCGCAACAAAAGTACAAAAAAAAGGAGGGAAAAACGCTGATTTCTCGGATTTTTTTTGTAAATTTGCACCCATAATACCAATAAACCCCAAAAGTACAAAGTATGACATCGCGACAGCAACTCACGTCGGTCATCCTGGCAGTAGCCCTCGCTGCCACGATGTTAGGGGCTTGTGGCAAACAGCAGCAGGCTGAGCCGAAAGGCGACAAGGCCGACAGTCTGCTCTTTACCGTAGGCTCCATGATGAACTACGACCGGCTGTTGCAGTTGACTGACAGTTTCGAGATGACAGGCGACATCACCCCCCTGAACGCCAACCGCTGGCGAGGCGTCGCCTACTACCACCAGAACATGTATCGCATGGCTGAACTGTGCTACCGCAAGGCGCTGGAGACCGACGCGAAGAGCGAACACGACCTGGTGAGCTACAACAAGTGCGCACGCCGACTGTCAGAACTGCTGCTCGTCAAAGGCGACTACGAAGGCGCGCTGGAGATAGCCGTCCCTGCTGTGGCGAAGATGGAGAAGACGGGCGTCGGCTCAGACATGGACTACGCCATCCTGCTCAACAACATCGGGTGCTGCCAGCTGAACCTGGGGCGTGATGCCGAGGCCGACAAGAGCTTCAAGACAGCACGAGAGCACTATGCCAACCGCTGGCAGACCGACTCGACAGGACGTGGTTTCCAGGAGGCTGTCATCGGCACCGTCTATACCAGCATGGCATACATCAACACACGCCGCTATGCCGAGTCCATCTACTGGATAGACCGTACGGAAATGCTGCTGGACAAATACCGCCAGAAGCCCGATGCCCGCAAGGATTACTTCGACGAATACCAGGGACGCATCGAAATCATGCGCGCCGTAGCACTGCAAGGGCTGGACAAGGAGACCGAAGCCAAAGAAGCCTACAGTCGATTCCTGAAGACCGCCTACTCGAAAACTGATGCCGGCCGCATCAATGCCAATGAATACCTGGTGGCATCCGAGCGCTACAGAGAGGCTGCAAACAACTACTCCTGCCTGGATCACATGCTGGCAACGTGGGGCATGGAGCCCTCGCTGGACAACATCCAGTTGTACATGCTGCCCAAGTACCAAGCCAACGAGAAGGCAGGACGACTGGACTCCGCACGTGCAGTAGCCGACAAGATTTTCGACATCCTGGACGAGGCCATCACCAACCAAAAGAACAGCGCCATGGCTGAGTTGGCAACCATCTATAACACCAACGAGAAAGAGGCACAGATCGTCAAGCAGCAGGCTGAAATGACACGCCTGTTCCTCATCAGCGTCTCCGTCGCCATGTCGCTCATCGTCATCTTCCTCGTCGTCTACGTCCTGCTCAGGCGTAAGGCACAACTCCGACTGCGCGACGCCCACAGCAAGCTGGAGGATGCCCACAGCAAACTGAAACACGCCTACGGACAGCTGGAGGCAACGACAAAGGCTAAAGAGCGCATAGAGAGTGAACTGCGCATTGCACGCGACATCCAGATGTCGATGGTGCCCAACATCTTCCCCACACGCTCAGGACTGGATATCTACGCCTCGATGACACCTGCCAAAGAGGTCGGCGGCGACCTGTACGGCTACCTGATGCTGAACGACGAGCTGTACTTCTGCGTCGGCGACGTCAGCGGAAAGGGAGTACCCGCCTCGCTCTTCATGGCACAAGCCACACGGCTCTTCCGCACACTGGCAGCCCAGCACATGATGCCTGCCGAGATAGCCACACAGCTGAACAACGCACTGACGGAGAACAACGAGCAGGGCATGTTTGTCACCATGTTCATCGGACTGATAAACCTCACCACCTGTCGCATGGACTTCTGCAACGCAGGCCACAACCCACCCGTCTATGGATACGACGGCCACGACGACTTCATGGACATAGAACCCAACGCACCCATCGGGCTGTGGCCTGACATCACCTTCGTCGGCGAACACATAGACAACATCAAGAACCGACTGCTCTTAGTCTATACCGACGGCCTCAACGAGGCAGAAAACCAACAGCAACAGCAGTTTGGCGACGACCGTCTGCTGGAGATTCTGAACAGCCAACACTTCGACACAGCGCGCGACACCATCAAACGGCTGGAGGCAGAAATAGAAAAGCATCGCGACGGTGCCGATCCTAACGACGACCTCACGATGCTCTGCATCTTTACTTGATCAGACCTCAGCCCTTAGACCTCAGCCCTCAACACCTTCATCAGCTCCTTCATGCCTTCAGAAGCTCCCTTCTGAATCTGCGTTACACGACTGCCAGCATTGACGGGGTTGGGGTCGATGAGGTAGATGGGAACGTCAGGACGTGCGTAGTGAATGAGTCCTGCAGCAGGATAAACCACTAGCGAGGTGCCGATGATGATGAGCAGGTCGGCCTCCTGACACGCCTCGGCCGCAATGGTGATGTTAGGAACGGCCTCACCAAAGAAGACGATATAGGGGCGCAGCAAGGAACCGTCGCCAGCCTTCGTACCTGGCTCTATCTCGCAGTCGTCAGGCGTCAGCTGACGGATGTAGCGTGGGTCGTCAACGTCACGACTGGAACACACCTTCATGAGCTCACCATGCAAGTGGATGACCTTCGAAGAACCAGCCTGCTCGTGCAGATTGTCAACATTCTGCGTCACTACCGTCACGTCGTACTGCTGCTCCAAGGCCGCCACCAGCTTGTGACCCTCGTTGGGTTTTGCATCCCAGCACTTCTTGCGCAGCATGTTGTAAAAATTGGTAACCAACGTAGGGTCAGCCTCCCACCCTTCGTGAGTGGCAACCTTCTGAACGGGGTAATTCTCCCAAAGGCCGTCAGCATCGCGAAACGTCTTCAGTCCGCTCTCTACCGACATGCCTGCACCTGTTAAGACAACTATCTTCTTCATAAGCTCATAGATAATAAGATTTTGATGCAAAGATAGGCAAAAGTTGAAAACAATGCGTTAAGAATTGAGAAAAAAATGTATGCTGACAGCATTTTTTTTCCATAAGCTCGCCACTTTTCACTTTTTTGTCGTACCTTTGCGCTGTTTTTTAAAAATAGGAATTATATTTAAGAGAGAAAGAATGGATAAGGTAAGTTACGCTTTAGGACTCGGCATCGGTCACCAACTGGCTCAGATGGGTGCCTCAGAACTTAACATCGACGACTTTGCAACGGCTATCAAGGATGTCATAGCCGGCAACGAACTCAAGGTGTCACACCAGGAGGCACAGAAGATAGTTCAGAACTACTTCGCTGCCCAGGAGGAGCGCATCAACAAGCAGCGCCAGGAAGCTGGCAAGATGCACAAGGAGCAAGGCGAGAAATACCTGGCCGAGAACGCCAAGAAGGACGGTGTTGTCACGCTGCCCAGCGGCTTGCAGTACCAAGTGCTGAAGGAAGGCAACGGCAAGAAGCCCACAGCCAAGGACAGCGTCAAGTGTCACTACGAGGGTTTCCTCATCGATGGTACCGTGTTCGACTCCAGCGTGCAGCGTGGAGAACCTGCCGTCTTCGGACTGCAGCAGGTCATTGCCGGATGGACAGAAGGCTTGCAGCTGATGCAGGAGGGTGCCAAGTATCGCTTCTTCATCCCCTACCGTCTGGCTTACGGCGAGGGGGGTGCCGCAGGCTCTATTCCTCCCTATGCTGCCCTCATCTTCGACGTGGAACTCATCGAGGTGATGTAAACGGACGCATCGCAAACAGCGAATATTGAAACATTGAAATAAAAAAAATTCACAACAATGAAAAAAATTACTTTTGCAGCCATCGCTGCTGTAGTTGCCGTCATGATGTATTCATGCGGCAACGGAACTCCTAAGGCCAATCTCAAGACCGATGTTGACACCGTCAGCTATGCCATAGGTATCGACCAGTCACAGGGGCTGAAAGAGTACCTCGTTGGTAACATGGGTATCGACACCACTTACATCGACGAGTTCATCAAGGGTCTGAACGAAGGTGCCAACGCTGGCGACAACAAGAAGAAGGCTGCCTACTATGCCGGTATTCAGATTGGTCAGCAGATTAGCAACCAAATGGTGAAGAGCATCAACTTCCAACTCTTTGGTGACGACTCTACAAAGACCATCTCGCTGAAGAACCTGATGGCAGGCTTCATAAGCGGTACAACAGGCAAGGGTGCACTCATGACACCTGACTCTGCACGCCATGTTGCACAGGAGATGATGCGCCAGATCAAAGCCAAGAGCCTGATGAAGGAGTTTGGTCCTAACAAGGAGGCTGGCGAGAAATTCCTGGCTGAGAACGCCAAGAAAGACAGCGTTAAGACGCTGCCCTGCGGTGTACAGTATAGGGTCATCAAGGCCGGCGAGGGACAGATTCCTGTCGACACATCAAGCGTGAAGGTACACTACGAGGGTCGCACCCTGGAAGGTAAGGTCTTCGACAGCAGCTACAAGCGTGGAGAACCCACCACCTTCCGACTGAACCAGGTCATCAAGGGATGGACTGAAGCGCTGAAGCAGATGCCCGCAGGCTCTGTATGGGAAATCTATGTTCCTCAGGAACTGGCTTACGGCGAGCGCCAGCAGGGTGCCGACATCAAGCCCTTCTCAATGCTCATCTTCAAGATTGAACTGCTGGACGTAGAGCCTAAAGAGGCTAAAGAGCCCAAGAAGTAAAGCAATGCAAGAGACAAGACAGAACAAAATAGCGCGTCTGCTCCAGAAAGAACTCAGCATCATCTTTCAGGAGCAGACACGCTCTATGCATGGTGTGATGGTCAGCGTGACACGCGTCAGGATATCGCCCGATTTGAGCATCTGTACTGCCTATCTGAGCATCTTCCCCTCAGAACGCGCCGAAGAGCTGATAAAGAACATTACGCGCAACGAGAAACAGCTGCGCTACGAACTGGGAACGCGCATACGATACCAGATGCGCATCATACCTGAACTGCGCTTCTTCATCGACGACTCACTCGACTACATCGAGCACATTGACGAGCTGTTGAAGAAGCAATAAGCGTCATTTCTTTTTTATAAATTAAGGTAAAACGGTGAACTTCCCGTTCTACACAGCACGTCGATACCTCTTTTCCAAGAAGTCGACGAACGTCATCAACATCATCAGCGGAATATCCGTTGTTGGGGTGGCTGTCGCTACTATGGCAATGGTAGTGACGCTATCGGTGTTTAATGGCTTCCACGACCTGGTGGCAAGCTTCTTCACACAGCTGGATCCACAGCTGAAGGTAACACCCGTCAAAGGCAAAACGGCTGACGCCAACGACCCTGCACTGCTGAAAATACGACAGCTGGCAGCCGTAGAGGTGGCAACGGAATGTCTGGAAGAACAGGCTCTGGCGGTCTATGGCAACCGTCAGATGATGGTGAAGCTGAAAGGCGTTGACGACAACTTCGACAGTCTGACACACATCCGACAGATTCTGGAGGGGGACGGAGACTTCGAACTGCATGCCGCCAACATGCACTATGGCATCCCTGGATTGGGAGTTGCCTACCAGATGGGACTGGGATACACCTACCCCATGCCGCTGAAGATTTATGCACCACGACGGGAAGGACAGCTGAACATGGCAAACCCTGCCGACGGCTTTGTAGAAGACGAACTCTACTCGCCTGGCGTCGTGTTCTGCATGAAGCAGGGGAAATACGACAGACACTACATCCTGACCTCCCTGGCCTTTGTGCGTAACCTGTTCAACCACGAGGGACGGCTCTCGTCACTGGAACTGCGACTCAAGCCTGGCAGCAATTTCGAGAAGACGAAAGAGCAGATGAAGCAAATAGCAGCAGGACGTTTTCTCGTGCTAGACCGCTACGAACAGCAGGACGACACCTTCCGCATTATGAAGGTCGAGAAACTCATAGCATACATCTTCCTGACGTTCATCCTCGTCATTGCCTGCTTCAACATCATCGGCTCACTGTCAATGCTGATCATCGACAAACGGAAAGACATCATCACCCTGCGCAATATGGGGGCGACAGACAGACAGATAACTCGCATCTTCTTCTACGAGGGACGCATGATAGCTGCCATCGGAGCCGTCATCGGCATCCTGATAGGACTGCTGCTCTGCTGGTTGCAACAACAGTTCGGACTGGTAAGGCTGGGTTCGATGGAAGGATCGTTCGTCGTCGACGCCTACCCTGTCAGCGTTCATCCATGGGATGTCGTCATCGTTTTCTTTACCGTTCTGGCCGTCGGCTTCCTGAGTGCTTGGTATCCTGTTTATTATTTTGCCAAGCGCCTGCTTAAATAAAACTTAATAAATTTGGTTTTTCTCTTTCTTATTCGTACCTTTGTCTCGATTTACTAATAAGAGATGATGAGTTTAACGAAATTAGTAAGACCTGTCTTCATTCCTCGCATGAAGGAACTGGAGAAGCATCAGGCTCAAGGAGAACAACTGCAACGTCAGGTCCTGGCACACTTGTTGAAGGCTGCCAAGGATACGGAATATGGTCGCGAACATGCCTTTGCCACAGCAAAAGGCTATGACGACTTCATAAAGCATAACCCCGTCAACACCTACGAGGAGCTGAAAGGACAGATAGACCGCATGCGACACGGCGAGCGCGACATCTTGTGGCCTGGACGCGTGAAGTGGTATGCCAAGTCGTCAGGAACAACCAACGATAAGTCGAAGTTCATACCCGTCAGCGACGAGGGACTGCAGAAGATACACTATGCAGGAGGCTTCGACTCTGTGGCACTCTACCTCAGAAACAACCCGCAGTCCAGACTCTTCGACGGACGCGCACTCATCCTGGGAGGCAGCCACGCACCTAACTATAACTTGCCAGGGTCACTGGTGGGCGACCTCTCTGCCATCTTGATAGAGAACATCAATCCGCTGGCGAACCTGGTAAGGGTACCCAAGAAGAAGACGGCACTGCTCGCCGACTTCGAAATCAAGCGCGAACGCATAGCACGCGAGGCCATGACGAAGAATGTTACCAACATCTCTGGCGTGCCGTCATGGATGCTGTCGGTGCTGAACTGCATGATGGAGATAACGGGCAAGACGCATCTCGAAGAGGTATGGCCTAACCTGGAAGTGTTCTTCCATGGGGGCGTGGCGTTTACACCATATCGCAAACAGTACGAACAACTCATCACCTCGCCTGGCATGCACTACATGGAGACGTATAATGCCAGCGAAGGCTTCTTCGGACTGCAAGACGACCCTGCTGACAAGTCGATGCTGCTGATGCTCGACTATGGCGTGTTCTATGAATTCAAACCCATGGACGGGGGTGACATCGTACCGCTGTGGGGCGTGGAGAAAGACAAGAACTATGCCATGATTATCTCGACATCGTGCGGCCTGTGGCGCTACATGATAGGCGACACGGTACGCTTTACCAGTACCAATCCGTATAAGTTTGTCATCAGCGGACGCACCAAGAGCTTTATCAACGCCTTTGGCGAGGAACTCATCGTCGACAATGCCGAACAGGGACTGGCATACGCCTGCGAACAGACGGGCGCTGAGGTCTCGGAATATACGGCCGCACCTGTCTTCATGGATGCCAATGCCAAATGTCGCCACCAGTGGCTCATCGAGTTCGCGAAAGCACCCAGCGACATGGCGCTGTTTGCTGACATCCTGGACAAGAGACTGCAAGCGCTGAACAGCGACTATGAGGCAAAACGCTATAAGGACATCACACTGCAGCACCTGGAGATAATTCCTGCCCATAAGGGACTCTTCAACGAATGGCTGAAACTGCGTGGCAAACTGGGCGGACAGCACAAGGTGCCTCGACTGAGTAACGAACGTACCCATATAGACCAGCTGCTGGCACTGCAAAGGCAAAAAGAATAGGCTATGAAAGAAAGAAGACGCTTTATACCTCTTTACCTTATGCTGATGTTGCTGTTGGCGGCATGTGCTCGCATGGGGAATCCTGACGGCGGCTGGTATGACGAGACACCACCTCGCATTACACATACCAGTCCGATGGATAAGTCGTTCGACGTCAATACCAAGAAAATCAACATCTACTTCGACGAGTTTGTCAAGGTTGCTGACGTCACGCAGAACGTCATCGTCTCACCACCACAGATGGAGCTGCCGGACATCAAGTCGAAGGGTAAAAAAATCGTGATTGAACTCAAAGACTCGCTGAAACCCAACACAACCTATACGGTCGACTTCAGCGATGCCATTACTGACAATAACGAGGATAACCCCTTGGGCAACTATACCTACTCGTTCTCTACGGGCGACCATATCGACACCTTACAGGTCTCTGGCTACGTGCTCAACGCTGCCGACCTGGAACCCATAAAAAGCATCTTGGTGGGGTTATACGACAACTTCGCCGATACCATTTTCCGCAAAAGCCCTTTGCTGCGTGTTGCACGTACCGATGCACAAGGGCACTTCACCATCAAGGGGGTGGCACCTGGAGCCTATCGTATTTATGCACTACAGGATGCTGACGACAACTATATGTTCACGCAGAAAAGCGAATGGCTGGCATTCACGCACGACACGATACGCCCTTCTGTCACTTCACGCATCAGACAGGACACGATATGGCGCGATGCCTTACACATCGACAGCATCAGCCGAGTGTCCTATCAGCACTTCCTCCCTGACGACATCGTCCTGATGGCGTTCCAAGAGGTGCAGACCAATCGCTACCTCATCAAGACGGAACGGAAAGAGTACAACCGCATTGACGTGTTCTTCAGCTATGGCAGCAACGAACTGCCTGTCATGAAAGGACTGAACTTCAATGCCGACGATGCCTTCATCATTGAGAGTAATGCGAAGAAAGACTCCATCTCCTACTGGATGCGCGACACGGCACTCGTCAATCAAGACACGCTGCGCTTCGCTCTGAAATATGAGATGACGGACACGCTGGGGAAACTGGTGATACATACCGATACCATTGAGGCGCTTGCCAAGGTACCGTATGCCAAACGACTGAAAGCGCAGCAAAAAGATTACGAGGAATGGCAGAAGGAACAGGAGAAGAAGAAGAAACGCGAAGAACCGTACGACAGCATCTATCCTGTCAAAGTTCTGGAACCGGAATATACCATCTCGCCAACGATGGATCCTGACAACGCTATCTTTATAGAAATGCCTACACCCTTGGCAAAGTTGGATACGGCCGCCATTCACCTGTACTCTATGATTGACTCGCTCTGGTATCGGGCTCCCTTTGTCTTCCGACAATGTGACGCAACGCTCAGAAAGTATGAGGTCATTGCCGACTGGCAATACGAACGGGAATATAGCTTTGAGGTCGATTCGGCTGCCTTCGTCGATATCTATGGACTGGTATCGAATGAGTACAAACAGGGCATCAGGGTGAAGAGTCTTGACGACTATGCCTCTATCCTCCTGCAAATCAGTGGCGTACAGGATACCAACATCTGCGTACAACTCATTGACAAGCAAGACAAAGTGCTCAAGCAGGCTAAAACGGATAAGAACCATACGGCACAGTTCTTCTTTGTCGACCCAGGAAAATACTACCTGAGGGCTTTCATCGACCGTAACAACAACGGCATCTGGGATACAGGAAACTACGACGAGGACCTGCAGCCAGAGAGCGTGTTCTACTATCCTGGCACCATTGAGGCGAAAGCTAAATGGGATCTCACGCAACAATGGAACCTCACGGACAGGCCGCTTAACAGGCAAAAGCCCAGCGACCTCGTCAAACAAAAATCTGAAAAGAAGAAAACTGTTAAAGGGCGCAATGCTGAAAGAGCCCAACAACTGGGAATAAAATACGTCAATCAACAAAAATAGAATGAAACATTATGAATAACCTTGTTATACGTTATGCCAAGTGGATGCTTGTCGCACTCTTCTTCACCGTCATGCCACACAATGGCGCTGCACAGTGCGGCATTGAGAATACTGCCTTCTCGAATGGCGAATTCGTCAGCTATGACCTCTATTTCAACTGGAAGTTTGTGTGGGTCAAGGTGGGTACGGCCTCGATGTCGACTGTTACCTCCAACTATAAAGGACAGGATGCCTTTCGCTGTAGCCTGACAACACGTGGCAACAGCAAACTCGACAACGTGTTCATGATGCGCGACACGCTGCTCTGCTATACCGATATGAACATCGCACCTCTCTACTTCCGCAAAGGTGCCAGAGAGGGAAAACGCTACTATGTCGATGAGATATGGTATCGCTATCCTAATAATAACTGCCATGTGAAGATGCATCAGATTTCCAATTCTGGCGACCACTCTTGGAAGGATGCCGAATATAAAAACTGCCTCTACGACATGATGAGCATCTATCTAAGGGCTCGCAACTTTGACGCTGCCGAACTGAAAGAGGGTGATAAGATTCCTCTCCCCATTGCCGACGGACTGAAGGTTGCCAACGCCTGGCTGAGGTATAATGGTAAGACGACACTGAAGATGAAGAACTCTGAAGACAAGTACCGCTGTCTGGTGTTCTCCTTCATACAGCGCGAAGACAAAAAGAACCACGAACTCATACGCTTCTATATCACTGACGACAAAAACCACCTGCCAGTACGTCTGGACATGTTTCTCTCGTTCGGTTCTGCCAAAGCCTATCTGACAGGCTATAAGGGACTGCGTAACCCCATGACCTCTAAGGTCAACTGAGGCCATGGCTGTCACCCTGCGCTGTGTCGTCAATAGCTGGGACCACCAGTATATCTATGCCACCGTGCCCGCTGGTTTACCCAGCGAGCCTCTCAACGCCTCGATATACATCGACATCACTGACGCTGCGCTCCCTGCCATTCTGACGCCACACATGCAGCTGAACCTGCTGGATTGTACCATCGACGGATGCCACGTTTCACCAACGCTCATCATTGTTGAACCTGACTTCCTGATAGACATTTCAGCCATCGCAGCGTGCTTCCAGGATTACGGCTGTCATCCTGCCAACTACCTGCTGAACCAACTGAAGCCGCGTGCCAACAGTCAGGCTATCCTGCTGGGTAACTTTGCAGGTACGGCACTCGATGACTTGATAAACCACCCTGAATACCCCTTCGCTGACACCTTGCGGAGTAGTTTCAGAGAGCAGGCGCTACAATTCTGTACCTGTACGGACTTTGACGCACAACGTTTCAAGGCTGACTGTCAACAACAGGTCGCAAACATCCGACAGGCTGTCGATGTGCTGTTTCATCAAGAAGAGAAGGAAGAAACCCGCTATCATCGGAAACAGGCATTGGTTGAGCCTTCCTTCGTCTGCGAGAAGCTGGGACTACAAGGACGTGTCGACCTGATGACTGACGACATGCGCCTGTTGGTGGAGCAAAAATCGGGTAAGAACTGGCTGCTGGAGAAGAATTTCACGCGTCCGTACAAGGAGGCACACTACGTACAGCTGCTGCTCTACTACGGCGTACTGCACTATAATTTCCAGACGTCGGCCGACCAAACAGACATCCGACTGCTCTACTCACGCTATCCTGCCCATGTGGGGCTGCTTGCCGTCAATTACTCTCAGCCACTATTCTACGAAGCCATCAGCCTGCGCAATAAGATCGTCGCCCAACAAATGGACATTGCCAATAAGGGCTTTTCCACACAGCTGCGACAGCTGACGCCAGAACGACTGCTTCAGAAGCCACAACGGCAGGCTTTCTTTGAGCGCTTCATCGTCCCACAGTTAGAGAAGCTATTACAACCCTTCCACCTGCTGGACGAACAAGAGCGTGAATACGTGGAGCGCATGATGACGTTCATCTATAGGGAACAGCTGGCACAGAAAAGCCGCATGTACCCTGCACAGGACAACGCCGTAGCCGACCTGTGGAATATGTCACTGGAGGAGAAGATGGAGACTGGCAGCATCATGATGGGTAGCGTGGCATGGAAAGAACCTGACCGCGTGGCGTTAATCATCGACACCACAACGATAGCGCCTAACTTCCGACGAGGTGACATGGTGTATCTCTATGCTTATCATACGACACCTGACGTGCGAGCCAGCATATTATATAAAGGTACGATAGAGGAGCTGACTAACTGCGAAACCGTGGTGAGACTTAGCAACCGCCAGCAGAACCCTACTATCTTCTGCGAAGGGACATACGCCATAGAGCATGCTTCCTCTGACATCGGCATCGCCTCGGCTGTTCGTTCCATCTATGCCTTCTGCACAGCACAGAAACAGAAGCGCGACTTGTTGTTGGGACGACGCCCTCCCCGTCGCAACAGCACACTGCAACTGTCACACAGCTATCATCAGCACTACGACCACATATTGCTTCAAGCTAAACAGGCACAAGACTATTATCTGTTGCAGGGGCCGCCAGGAACAGGAAAGACCTCTATGGCACTGCGTTTCCTTGTGGAGGAAGCACTCGCCGAACAACCGTCAGCCGCCACTACGCAACTCTTGCTGACTGCCTATACCAATAGAGCCGTTGACGAAATCTGCGGCATGCTGGAAAGTGCTGCTATCGACTATCTGAGACTGGGCAACAGGGCATCGTGCGAACCTCGTTACATACCTCACCTATTAGACGAGGCGTTGGGTGACAAGCCACGACTGGAGGACATTCGCCAACGCATCAGCGACTGTCACGTCATTGTTGCCACGACATCCATCCTGCAGAGCCGTCCCTTTCTCTTCCAACTGAAACACTTCTCGCTGTGTATCGTTGACGAGGCATCACAGATTCTCGAACCGTCTATCATCGGACTGCTGGCATCTGATAGCATAGACCGCTTCATTCTTATTGGCGACCATAAGCAACTGCCTGCTGTCGTACAGCAACCTGACGACGACGAGTTGTTACGACCGTGTCGCCTGTCGCTCTTCGAACGACTGCTGCGCCATGAGGAAGAAGCAGGACGTACTGACTTCCTGGGACTGCTGCAGCATCAGGGACGCATGCATCCTGACATAGCACAGTTTCCTAACGAATTTTTCTATCGGAAAGAACAGCTGCTTTGTGTACCGCTACCCCACCAAGAGGAGGAGCGTCTTCACTATCCGCTGCCGCCAGAAGACGCCTTAGACGAACTGCTGCAGAACCATCGTGTGCTGTTCCTGCCTTCTGACGATAGCACGAAGGCTGCTTCTGATGATAGCTCGAAGGTTGTTGCTACTGGTAAGACCAACCCCAAGGAGGCGCGTATCGTTGCTGATCTGCTGCGCCGCATCGTACGACAATACGGCAAGCGCTTCGACCCTCTACAGAGTGTTGGCGTCATCGTGCCTTATCGCAATCAGATAGCCATGATACGCCATGAGCTGTCGAAACTCAACCTGCCTGTCCTGAAGGATGTCAGCATTGATACCGTTGAACGTTATCAGGGTTCGCAACGTGATGTCATCATCTATGCCTTCACTGTCCACGACGACTATCAACTGCGCTTCATCACTGCCACCTGCTATGAGGAAGACGGACACACGATAGACAGGAAACTGAATGTCGCCATGACGCGTGCACGCTGTCAGCTGCTTATGACGGGCAATACCGCCGTGCTCAGCAAGGTTTCGCTCTTTGCCGAACTTATAAGACGATATCGACCTGCAACAGGTTTTGAAAGCCTATCCTAAGCTGATGTTGCAAGGCTACCCTAAGCCGATGTTGCTGTGCTTCCAGCGTTCTAAGCTGACCTCGTGGCACGGATGAAGTAGACGATAAGCAGCAGATAAGCTGCCAGCGAGAGCCACTCACTGAGCGGGTTCGCCCACCACAGACCGTAGTCAAACTGTATTCCACCAAAGCGCAGCAAGGCACTGATGACACCCATCAAGGCACCGCCGGCAATAAATCCTGAAGCGATAAGGTTACCCTTCTCACCTCTGGCTTTGTTGGTCTCTGCATCCTTGGAACGTGTGGTTACAAACCAGTTGATGGCACCACCGACAACCAACGGCACATTCAACTCCAGGGGTATGAACATGCCCAACGCGAAAGGAAGGGCTGGTACCTTACACACCGTCAACAGCACGGCAAGAACAGCACCAATGGAATAGAGCAGCCAAGGAGCTCCTACGCCATTCATCAAAGGGTCGATGACCGCTGCCATCGCATTAGCCTGAGGCGCAGCAAGAGCCCCTGAGGCAAAGCCGTAAGTCTCGTTGAGCAGCATCATGACACCACCCACAGTAGCAGCACTGACCAGCGTACCAAGGAACTTCCACGTCTCCTGCTTACGAGGTGCTGTGCCACACCAATAACCTATCTTCAAATCGGTGATAAACGAGCCTGCCATTGAGAGTGCAGTACATACGACACCACCCATCACCAACGCTGCTACCATTCCTCCCGTACCCTTCAAGCCTACCGCCACCATGACGACAGAAGCCAGGATGAGCGTCATCAGCGTCATGCCGCTGACAGGATTAGAACCCACGATGGCGATGGCGTTGGCAGCTACCGTCGTAAAGAGGAAGGCGATGACGGCAGTCAACACGATGGCGACAAGGGCGAAGAGCAGATTGCCATCCATGACCCCAAACCAGAAGAAGAGGAAAGTTATCAAGAGGGTAACAACGGCAGCGATAGAGATGAAGCGGAACGGCAGGTCGCTGCTGGCAGCAGTACCTGCTGTCGACTCTGTATCACCAGCCTTTGCCGCCAGTCCGACGGCACTCTTTATAACGCCCCACGACTTGATGATGCCAATGATGCCTGCCATAGCGATGGCACCAATGCCGATGCTCTTGCCATAAGACGTGAAAATCTGTTCTGGAGACATGTCGCCCACTGCTGTGGTGATGGCAGGATTCCACTGGTTGAGCACCGTGTCAGGAAAGAGCAGCGCCATGCCTGGCACCACGAGCCACCACACGAAGAGTGAGCCTATGGTGATGATCAGCGCATAGCGGAAGCCAATGATATACCCTAGTCCGAGCACGGCAGCACCCGTGTTGTTCTTCAGTACCAGCTTTGCCTTCTCAGCCAAATCGCCTCCAAAGGGTATCATACGCGAGGTGATGTTCTCATTCCACCAGCCAAAGGTAGCGACGATGAAGTCGTAGAGACCACCCACCAAGCCTGCTATGAGCAGCGGCTTCGCCTGCGACCCGCCCTTGTCGCCACTCTTCAGCACCTGTGTGGTAGCTGTAGCTTCAGGGAAGGGGTATTGCTCCTGCGGAGCCTCAACGAAGTAACGGCGGAAGGGGATAAGGAACAAGATGCCTAACACGCCTCCCAACAGCGAGGCGATGAAAATCTTCAGGAAGTCGGCACTCATGTCCGGATACTTTGCCTGCAGGATATAGATAGCAGGAAGTGTAAAGATAGCGCCAGCCACGACGGCACCAGAACAGGCTCCGATGCTCTGAATGATGACATTCTCCCTCAGCGCATTGCTACGCTTGGCAGCGGTACTGACACCAACGGCAATGATAGCAATAGGAATGGCAGCCTCAAACACTTGCCCTACCTTCAATCCCAGATAGGCAGCAGCAGCCGAAAAGAGCATCGCCATCAGCACACCCCAGGTGACTGACCATGTATTAACTTCGTTTTTCTGTTTCATAACGTTATGTTCTTTATTCTGTTCATTGCTTCTAACAACAAGCTTCGCGGACATGCTATGTTGATGCGCAGGTATCCCTTTCCGCTCTCAGCACCATACATCGTACCAGGGTTGAGCCAGACGCCTGTCTCACGCAGCAAGCGGTCGCAGTAGTCGGCGACGGCATCGCCACAGACGCTGCTGACATCCACCCATACCAGATAGGTGCCTTCCAGCGGCATGACCTCCCACTGAGGAATGTTCTTTGCGACAAAATCGCAAAGCACGGTGTAGTTGCCCCACAGGTATTCGTTCAGCTCGTCCAGCCAGTCTTCGCTGTCGTTGTATGCAGCGACGAGGGCTGCAGGACCAAAAGGGTTGAGGTCGCAGACCTCGTGGATGTTGATGGCACGATTGATGCGCCTGCGCAGGGTCGCATCCTGACAGATGATGTTTGCCGTCTGCAGGCCTGCCGTATTGAACGACTTTGACGGAGAATTCAGAATGACGGCATCGGCAGCGACAGTAGCCATCGGACAAAAGGTATTGCCAGGCATGATGAGCTCGCCATGTATCTCATCGCTGACGATGCTCACAGCATGGCGATGACAGATGTCGCTCATGCGCTGCAGTTCCTCGCGACTCCACACCCGTCCTGTAGGGTTGTGAGGGTTACAGAGCAGGAAGACGGTGGTCTTCTCGTCAGCACAGCGCTGCTCAAAGTCCTGCCAGTCTACTTCAAAGCGTTGTTGTCCGTTGTGCTGGCAGCGCACCAGGCAGGACTCAGAAACCTCACAGCCGTTATTCTTGATAGAGGAGAAGAAGCAGTTATAGTCTGGCGACAGGATGAGCACCTTCTCAGCAGGCATGGTGAGTGCCTTGATGACACACGAGATGGCTGGCACGACACCCGTAGTATATAATATATGTTCGCGCGCGATAGTCCAATGGTGGCGACGCTTGAACCATGAGATGATGGCGTCGTAGTAGTCGTCTTCCACGATGGTATAGGCGAAGACGGGGTGTGCGGCACGTTTGCGGACGGCCTCCTGTATGGCAGGAGCTACGGCAAAGTCCATGTCTGCAACCCACATGGGTATGATGTCTTGGTCTGGACGTTCCGTTGGGGGCAGTGGGTTTTCGTCCCATTTCACGCTGTGCGTGCCGCGGCGCTCTATGCGCTCGTCAAAGTTGTACTTCTTCATTAGCTCTTCGTTTTTCCTTGCAGGGAAACCGCAAGGCACAATATTATTGCGAACGCAAGGCACCTTAATGTCTTACCTCGATGAGGCAGTTGTTAGGCTGACGTACGTTCTCGTCGATGGTAACCGAACCGATGCTGTCAGCGACGATGTGACCTGAGGTGGGATTCTTGATGTTGGTGATGTGTCCGCGTATGTCAGCGTCCACACAGGCGTACTCGAAGACACGGTCGCACGACTTGTCGAAGGTGCAGTTTTCCAGCACGAGGTTGTCGGCATAGCACAGCAGCTGCTCGCCATTGAGGTGGCAGTTCACCAGACGTACGTTCTTGGAGTGCCAAGCCAGATACTCACCGTCGAGTTCAGAGTCGTAGATGGCTATGTTCTCGCACTCCCAGAAGGAGTCCTTGGTGACGATTTTGGCGTGGTGAATCTCCACATTCTTACAGTACTGGAATACGTATTTAGCGTCGCTGTCCAATCCGTCAACGTAGATGTTGCTGGAGAACATAAAGGGATAGGTACCGCCATGCAGTGTGACGTTCTTCAGCTTCAGTCCGTCAACCTTCCAGAAGGTCTCGTCGGCATCCATGATGTTAACGTTCTCCAACTCTAGGTTGCGCATCTCGCGGAAGAACTTAGGTCCGTCGATGCGACAACGGCGCATCACCAAGTCATTGGTGTACCAGATGGCTGAGCGCGAACCCTCGGCAAAGTAGCAGTCCTCGATGAGCGCGCCGTCGACGTGCCACCAAGGATACTTACCATAGAAGCGGCAGTGGCTTGCCTCCATGTTCTGACACTGCTTGATAGCCGACTCGCCATCGGTTATGGTGACGTTCTCTAATCTTAAGTCATGGGTGGCGAACAACGGTCGTTCGCCACCCATTTCCTGATCTCTTATAATTTGCATAGAACAGCTAAGAGTTTATAACAGGTTCATGGTGTCGGTAGCAATCATCAGCTCCTCGTCGGTGGGGATGACAACAACCTTAACCTTTGAATCGTCGGCAGAGAGGATGCACTCCTCGCCACGCTTAGTGTTCTTTGACTCGTCGAACTTCACGCCCAGGAACTCCAGTCCCTTGCAGACCTCAGAGCGCATGCAGAGCTGGTTTTCACCAACACCGGCAGTGAAGACGATGACGTCGACGCCACCCATGGCGGCAGCATAGGCACCGATGTACTTCTTAATGCGATAGAAATACATGTCCTGTGCCAGCTGTGCGCGCTTGTCGCCTGACTTGGCAGCATTCTCAACGTCGCGCATGTCGCTCGAACCACCCGTGATACCAGCAACGCCGCTCTTCTTGTTGAGCAGGTTCGACATGCCATCGGCATCGAGACCGAGCTTCTTCTCAAGGAAGGTGACAGCACCGCCGTCGATGTCGCCAGAGCGTGTTCCCATGACGAGGCCTTCGAGTGGTGTCAGACCCATCGAGGTGTCGACGCACTTGCCGTCGACGACAGCAGCGACAGAGCCGCCGTTACCTATGTGACAGGTGATGACCTTAGTGCCTTCGGGCTTCATGCCCAGGAACTCCAGTGCACGTGCGCTGACATAGCGGTGTGAGGTTCCGTGGAAACCATAGCGACGGACGCCGTACTTCTCGTACAACTCGTAAGGGATGGCGTACATGTAAGCCTTGGCGGGCATGGTCTGATGGAAGGCGGTATCGAAGACGCCAACCTGTGGCAGACCAGGCATGAGTTCCTTCACGGCGTTGACACCCTTCAGGTTGGCAGGGTTGTGCAGCGGAGCCAGGTCGCTGACGGCTTCGAAGGCAGCCAGCACCTCGTCGGTAAGCAGAACGCTCTTGTTGAACTTCTCGCCACCATGCACCATTCGGTGACCGACGGCGTCGATTTCCTTCAGGTCTTTGATGACACCAATCTCAGGGTCGGTGAGCAGAGAGAAGATGAACTTCACACCCTCTGTGTGTTCAGGGATGTCGTGCATGATTTGTTTCTTCTCACCGTTAGCCAGCTTCACCTTGACGAAGGCACCGTCGAGTCCTACACGTTCAGCACCGCCGCTGGTCATTACACTCTTGTCGTCCATGTTGTACAGGGCGTACTTGATAGAGGACGAACCGCAGTTTAATACTAATATCTTCATTGTTCTATTGTCAAATTATTCATTACTTTTTAGCGTCCATAGCCTGACAAGCCGTGATGGCAACCATGTAGTAGACGTCCTCGACAGAGCAGCCGCGGCTGAGGTCGTTGACAGGACGTGCGATACCCTGCAGGATGGGGCCGATAGCGATGGCGTCGCCCAGGCGCTGCACGAGCTTATAACCGATGTTACCTACTTCGAGGTTGGGGAATACGAGGACGTTAGCCTTACCAGCGATGTCAGAGCCTGGAGCCTTCTTGGCACCAACACTAGGAACGAGGGCTGCGTCAGCCTGCAGTTCACCGTCGATCTTCAGACTTGGATCCAGCTCCTTGGCGAGCTTGGTAGCCTCGATGACCTTGTCGACAACCTCGTGGGTGGCAGAGCCTTTCGTTGAGAAGCTCAGCATGGCGACACGCGGATCGGTGAAACCAGCAACGCTCTTGGCAGTCTGGGCTGTGCAGACAGCAATCTGTGACAGCTGTGCGGCATCGGGCATGGGAGTGACGGCAACGTCGCCGATGACGAGTACGCCGTTCTCGCCGTACTGTGGCTGCTTGGTAATCATGAGCATGGCGCCGCTGACGCAGGTGATGCCAGGGGCACACTTGATGATTTGCAGGGCGGGGCGCAGGGTGTCGCCGGTTGTTGAGAGGGCACCGCTAATCTGTCCGTCAGCACCTTCGGTCTTGATAATCATACAACCCAGGTACAGGGGGTTCTTCACCAGCTTGCGGGCTTCCTCGATGGTCATGCCCTTCTTCTTACGCAGTTCTGCCAGTTTCTCAGCCATCTCCTCGCTGCGTTCGTAGTTCTCAGGGTCAATAAGTGTAGCCTTGTCGATGTGTGTGAGTCCTTTCTCTTTGGCCAAAGCGTGAACCTTCTCAGGGTTGCCAATGAGGATGAGGTCTGCGATGTCGTCAGCCAACACCTTGTCGGCTGCTGTAAGTGTGCGCTCCTCTTCTGCTTCAGGGAGCACGATGCGCTGCTTGTTAGCTTTAGCACGCGCTACGATTTGACTTAATAAATCCATAGTTTCGTTTGTATTTATAATGAGTTTTAGATAATGTCTGCAAAGGTAGCAAAAAAAGTTGGCAATTGATTATTATCAATTCGCAATTTAATATATTTTATGTCAGTTCTTCCGTCAGGATGCTTTCCAGCTTCTCTGCCGTCAGGCGCAACTGGAACTCTGAGTTGATGGCAACGCTGATGCCTCCTGTCTCCTCTGAGACGACGACGGCTATCGAGTCGCTCTCGTGGGTGATGCCCAGTGCGGCACGGTGGCGCAGGCCTAGTTCTTTGGGTATGTGCAGGCTGTGGCTGACGGGCAGTATGCAGCCTGCGGCGCAGATGCGCTCGCCTACAATTATCATTGCGCCGTCGTGCAGGGGTGAGTTCTTGAAGAAGATGTTCTCGATGAGCCGCTGGTTGATGGCGGCGTTGATGCGTTCACCCGTTGCCACGATGTCGTCGAGCGGTGTACCTCGTTGTATGACGATGAGTGCGCCCACCTTCTTCTTGCTCATCGACATGCACGCCATGACGATGGGCATGATAATTTTCTTCAGCGACTCTTTGTCGTGTCCTTTCTCGTTGCCTTGGATGAAGCGGCGCAGGGCTCGCATGCGCTGGTGACCTCCGATGTTATAGAGGAACTTGCGGATGTCTTCCTGGAACAGGATAACCAGTCCGATGACACCTACGGAGACAACTTTGTCCATGATGCTACCAAGGAGTTTCATCTCCAGCACCTGTGTCACCACGAGCCACAACACGATGAATATCATGATGCCCATGAAGACTGTCAGGGAGCGCGACTCTTTCATCAGCCTGTAGATGTAATACATCATAAAGGCTACGAGTACGATATCGATGATATCTTTTAATCCGAATTCGAAAAACACTTTTTTATTGACAATTTACTAACTTACAATTTACAATTTATTTTAGCGATTGTACTATTTGGATACACTCGACAGCCGCCTTGACATCGTGGACGCGCAGGATGGAGGCGCCCTTCAGCAGGGCGACGGTATTCAGCACGCTGGTACCGTTCAGCGCAGCCGACGGCTCTGTGTCCAACAGCCGGTAGATCATGGACTTCCTGCTGACTCCCACCAGCACGGGCAGCCGCAACAGGTGCATGCGCTCCAACTGGTTCATCACGGTGTAGTTCTGCTCCTGCGTCTTGCCGAAGCCGAAGCCTGGGTCGACGATGATGTCCTTCTGACCCGTCGAACGCAACGTGTCTACCGCCTCGGCACAATCCAGCAGGATGTCGCTCATCGTCGCCTTGTGTGACATATAGACGTAGGGTACACCCAGCCGACTCACCATTTTTGTCATTCCTTGCCCTGTGGCGCTACCCTCCTGCTGAGGAACGGTGGCGGCAGGACCCGACACGTCGTTGATGATGGATGCACCGTACTCCTCGACAGTCATGCGGGCAATGTCGGGGCGGAAGGTGTCGACACTGATGATGGCATCGGGCACCTCACGGCGAACCACCGCTAACGCCAGGCGCAACCGTTCCATCTCTTCCTGAGCGCCGACGGACTCACTACCCGGTCGCGTAGAGCACGCCCCAATGTCGATGATGGTGCCACCCTCGTCGATGATGGCTTGTGCACGCAGGGCTATCTGCTGCTCCGTCTGCACACGACTTGCGGCATAGAACGAGTCGGGCGTGACGTTCAGTATGCCCATCACGCACGGTTTCTCCAGACTCAGCAGCCTGCCGTTGCAGTTTAGCGTATATTCCATAGCAAGTGGCAAAGTTACGAAAAAACGCGCAAACCGCCAAAAAATCTTCCGTTTTTTACGGCTACGCCGTACAGCAGTGTGTCTTCAGACCATCCGAAACACGGCGCACAATCTGTTGGATTGTAAAGGAAATTGGTCTGAATTTAACACTTCTGCCCTACCCTTTCTAGCGAGCCGAAACTGCAGTGCACTCGAAAAATTGCTTCTCCGCACTCCAGTTTTTGCTACTACGCAGAGAAAAAAATGCTACGTAACTAGCAAAACAATGAGTTGCTGTGAGCGAAACAACGAGTTGCTGCAAGCGAAACGGCGTTTTGCTGCGAGCAAATCAGGGGCTGAACAGGCCGAAAATTGGTCGTTACGTCAGCTTTTCTGGTCTCCGAAAAATGAACAAAACCGCAACCGTCTGATAATGAACAGGATGCAAAACGGCACGAGAACCCCCGTTTTTACACCCAAGGTCGGCTGAGTGAAGAAAACGCCCCTTCCTGCGTGTCGGTTTGTCAACATCTTTCCCATGTTTTAACATTTATGTCCATATCTTTCCACAGGCTTTTATACTTGAATACGGTTTTTCTTCATATATTTGCAAACAAATACTACTAACGAACCAAATAATGAGGAAAGCCCTACTCACCATCCTGTTGTTCGCACCTCTGTTGACCCTGTGGAGCCAAACGGGGAAAATGAACCTCGACTCCCTCTACATGAACTACATGTCGGACTCGTCGAAGACGCGGATTCAGCAATTACGGGGAAAGATGAAACACATCGAACAGCAGGAGCAAGAAAGCGAGGAACACCAGCTTTGGTGGCACCTGCTCTTGGCAGGCTGTGCGCTGAGTGCCGTTGTGGTGACGGGCGGCATCTTCAGCGAAGTCTTTAAGGGTCACGAGGGTGCACCACTTGTCAACAAGCTCAAGGCAGGAGCCATCTGTCTGTGTGGAGGACTGGTCATCTTCCTGCTTGACGTCGGCTGGTTTTACATGTCGTTCGAAGCCACGCAGAAGGCGCAGAAACTCATCCTCTTCGCCATCCTCCTCGTACTGGGCATCGCCTTGTGGATATACACCAAGAACCTGAACAACGAATAGCCAAGACATGAAACACAGACTATTACTGACCCTGTTCTTCCTGATGGTAGCCATGATGGTCGCAGGACAGGAGATTGCCCCCAAGTATCCACCCGCCAACCAGCAGAAATACAACCAGTATATCGATGCTGCCAGGAAGGGGGATATGAAGGCTCAAATGGAGATAGCACGATGTCTTGATTCCAGGGATGTAGACTGTTGCATCTATTGGGTGGGTAAGGCTGCCGAGCAGGAACACGAGACTGCCTTTGCTTATCAGTCTCAGCAGCACGGCATGTTCACCTATTATCTATTAAAGAAGCTGCAAGAAAGCAAAGGCCGGCTGACGTTGGGCGAACCTTCCGACTATCTGACAAAAGAAGTCAAGCGCGAATCGTTCGAGAAAAACAACAAGAAGCAAACGCCCAGCGTCAATGCCTCCCCTGCCCTAGCAGCCTCGTGGCGCACCATGAAACTAAAATAATATTCTACTTCATTGCCTCGTTTCAGAAATTATTTGTACCTTTGCACCAACTAACGACTAACCTATACACATAGTAACAATATAAACATAACAACGATGAAGAAACGACTGCTGATACTCCTGCTCGCCTTGCTTCCCGTAGTGGTGATAACTGCAAAAAAAACGCTGTGGTGTGGCAAAAACGTTACCTATGAATTTGATAAGGTTACAGGAACACTAACCATTTCTGGTAGCGGGCCGATGAAAGACTATAGTTATTATAATGGAAAAACTGCTCCTTGGTTAAAAAATAAATATCAAAATGATATCAAAGTTATAATAATAAAAGAAGGTGTAACGTCTATAGGTGATGATGCTTTCCGTTATTGCGAGAAACTAGAATCTATAACTATTCCCCAAAGCGTAACCAGCATTGGTTCATTAGCCTTTTTGGAGTGTAGGAGTTTAAAGTCTGTCGTTTTGCCAGACAAAATTACGAATATAGAAGGAAGTGCATTTGAAAGGTGCTATGAGCTTACCGAAATCAATATTCCGAGTAGTTTAACCACTATTAAGGGGAGCACTTTCAGTAATTGTAACCTGATCTCTGTTGTCATTCCCAGTAACATAACTACCATTGAAGATTTTGCCTTCTCGAGAAATAAAAACCTTGTTTCTGTCACTTTTCCCAATAGCCATCTGACTACCATTGGTGATTATGCATTTCATTATTGCATAGCACTCAAATCCATCACCATTCCAAGTAGTATAATGTCTATTGGTAGAAAGGCATTCAACGATTGTAAAAGTCTCAAGTCTGTGAATATTCTTAACAATCAAGTATCCATAAAGGAAGAAGCGTTTCCTTTTATGACAATTGTTCGGAGAAATGTTGAATCTGCTGAAGAAAAAGTATTAATAGCCAAAGCACATTCCAATTCTTCAGAAGAAAAGCGACATGAGCCAGTTATACAGAAAAAAGAAGATATTTTAGTGCAGCAGGCAGCCGCAACACAGCAGAAAACACATCTTAAGTCTCAACCTGACGTTCAACCTATACCCCAAAAAAAATTGACACCGCAACCTATAGCAACGCCACAAGTTGCACAGCCTAAGACTGTAGTTACAAACGTCGACCTGAACATCTTTGTGAGTAATAAAGTGGATCGAAATACCTTCGCCGTCATCATCGGCAACGAGAAGTACGATGACGAGGCTGACGTGCCCTTCGCCGAGAACGATGCAAAGATATTCGGCGAATACTGCCAAAAGACGTTAGGCATCAGCGAGAAGCACATCCGACTCATCACCAACGCCGGCTTTAACGACATCCGCAAAGCCGTCAGCTGGCTGAAGCAGGGTATGGAGGCCTACGGCGGAGAAGGCCGTGTTATATTCTATTATGCTGGTCACGGCATCCCTGACGAGAAGACACAGAATGCGTATCTGCTGCCCTCCGACGGCATAGGCAACGACATCGAGTCGGCCTATTCGTTAAACAAACTCTATCAAGCACTGAGCGAACTGCCGGCACAGTCAGTCACCGTCTTCCTCGACGCCTGCTTCAGCGGAGCAAAACGAGAGGGAGGCATGCTGGCATCGGCACGCGGCGTTGCCATTAAAGCCAAACCAGCAGAAGCAAAAGGTAAGATGGTTATCTTTACAGCAGCTCAAGGCGATGAGACGGCTTATCCCTTCAAATCGCAGCGTCACGGCATGTTCACCTATTATCTATTGAAGAAACTGCAAGAAACCAAGGGCCTGGTAACCCTAGGCGAACTGGGTGACTATCTGAAGCGTGAGGTGAAGCGCGAGTCGTTTGACGAGAATAGCAAGATGCAAACGCCTACCGTCAATGCCTCCCCCGCCCTGCAAACCTCCTGGCGCACCATGAAACTGAAGTAGGAATACCATTATGGAATTGGAAGAACAATACAAGGTCTTGCGCAGTCAGACAAAATGGGCAGAACTGTTTTTCTACCAAAAGACAGACGTGCTGTATCAGTTGACGTTTCTGTTTACACAAAGACATCTGAAACTGTATGGCGACAGAACCGTTGACCAAATGGTACAGGCTGCACGCTCTGGAAAACAGAATATCGTGGAGGGCGCTGAAGACGGAATGACGTCAATGGAAATGGAACTGAAACTGCTGAACGTTGCGCGCAGCAGCGTCCACGAGTTGAGGGAGGACTACGAAGACTACCTGAAGTCACGCGGCCTGACGTGCTGGGACAAGCAGCACCCTCGCTTTGACGGAATGGTACAATTCTGCAGGCGGCATAACAAGTGGGAAGACTATGCACAGCACATCGAAAAGATGAACGCCGAGGAAATGGCGAATACCGCCCTTACGCTTTGCCACATGATAGACAAAATGATGATTTCTTACCAAAAGAAGTTGGAGCGGGAATTCGTCACGGAGGGCGGCATCCGCGAGCGAATGACCGCAGCCCGCCTCGGCTATCGCACCAACCAAAAGGAAGAGATAGCCCGCCAGCAAGAGGAGATAGCCCGCCTGCAAAAGACATTGGAGGCTGCCAACCGAAAAATAGCAGCATTAGAAGCGGAGATAACCGCACTGAAAGCGGCTAACGCCCGAGAGCCCTAAAAGGCTTGATGGTCTAGAGAGTCTAGAGAGTCTAGATGGTCTAGATAATCTAGATAATCTAGAAAATCTAGAAAATCTAGAAAATCTAGAAAAAACCAAAAAACGATATAACTAGCATTAAAAAGTAAAAGAACAAATGGAAATAAAAGAACTTTATAAGCTGTACCAACAGCACCCGCAGATAACCACAGACTCGCGCGACTGTCCTGAGGGCAGCATCTTCCTGGCACTGAAGGGCGAGTCGTTCGATGGCAACAGGTTTGCTCTCCAGGCGCTGGAGAAGGGCTGTAGCTACGCCATCATCGATGACGCGAAGGTTCTAGAGAATCAAGAAAGTCTAGACCAGCGCCTCATCCTCGTCGACGACACGCTGCAGACCTTCAAGGACCTGGCACGCGAACACCGCCGGCAGTTCGAACTGCCTGTCATCGGCATTACTGGCACCAACGGCAAGACAACCACCAAGGAACTGATACGTGCTGTGCTGGCTGAGTGCTACAACGTGATGGCAACGGAAGGAAACTTCAACAACGACGTTGGCGTACCTAAGACGCTTTTCAGAATTAACGACGAACATGACATCGCCGTCGTCGAGATGGGAGCCTCACACCCTGGCGACATCAAGACGCTGGTGGAGACGGCTGAGCCTACGTGCGGCCTCATCACCAATGTGGGTCGCGCACACCTGCTGGGCTTCGGCTCCTTCGAGGGTGTCTGCCAGACGAAGGGCGAACTCTACGACTACCTCATCAGCCACGAATGTCCCATCTTCGTCAATCGCGACAACGAACACCTCATGCGGATGTTGGAGGTGAGAGGTGAACAAGTAGCCACACCCGACATCTATTACTACGGACAGAGCGACAACGAGGACATCCTGATACGCGGCGAGGTCATCTCATGTGCACCCTTCCTGAAGTTCCGCTGGCGCGAGCAAGACAGCTCCACCGAATACCATAGCGAGTGGATGGAGGTGCAGACGCACCTCATTGGAGCGTATAACCTGGATAACATGTTGGCAGCCATCACCGTTGGTTACGTCAACAACATTCCCTTTGAGCTAATTAACCACGCCTTAGAAAACTACGTTCCCACTAACAACCGCTCGCAGCTGACAGAGACAAAGACGAACCACCTCATCGTCGACGCCTATAACGCCAACCCCACGTCTATGAAAGCCGCCATTGACAACTTCCGCCTCATGGATGTTACACCTAAGATGGCTATCCTGGGAAAGATGGGTGAACTGGGCGATATCGTTGACGAAGAACACCAGAAGCTGGTCGACATGCTGCAGGAGGCACACTTCGACGAGGTATGGCTCGTCGGCGACGAGTTTAAGCGCTGCCAACTGTCGATAGCCAACTGCCGCCTGTTCAAGGATGTCGACGAGGTGAAGGCTGCCATTGCCGAACAACAGCCTCAAGGTCGCTATATACTAATAAAAGGTAGTAACAGCAACAAACTCTTTCAGCTGCCGGAGTTGCTCTGACGATACGCCTGGCGGCACGAGCCACCGTCGGCACACGCCTGTCGTAACACGTGCTAAGCCCACAGCTCCTGCAACACGCTGAGACTCTTCAACTCAGGAAACTGGGGAATGTGCAACCTGTAGTAGTGCAGCAGCACCTCGGTGATGCGGTTGCGGTCGTGGCGCGAGAGTTGGAACAGGTGCATCGAGAGGAAGTCCATACGCATCAGCGTGTGAATGCGGCGTGCATCGGCTGGCTGCAGAAAGTCGCGATGAAGAGGAGCCGCAGTACAAAAACGCCCCTCGCGCAGGTCGAAGAATAAGTCAGCGTCTGACGGCGCTCCCAACGCTGACCCCTCGCCCCTGACCGCTAAGTTCGGATAAAACCCTAAGAAACGGGACAGACGCATGAGGAACGTCAGGTGAAAGTTGGCATAACCCGACTGCGATATATCAAGCCACTGCATCGAGTCGCTGATGTAAGCAAAGAGCGGCTCGTTCTGCTGTTCGGAACGCAAGGCATGATACAGAAACTCTGCCACAAACAGCGAGATGGCTAGCTTCTCAGGTACGAAAGGAATAGAGGTATAAGGCGTCAGAAGACGCGCATCCTTCAGCTGCTGCAGCTGCACACGCTGACGAAAGTCAAACTCCACCTCCAACAAAGTCATGGGTTGGAAGTACTGCTTCTTCAGCTTCGACTTTGGCGTCTTGGGCAAAGGAACGATGAACGACACACGGCCTGCCGAACGCGTAAACAAGTCGACAATAATGCGTGTCTCACCATACTTCAGCGTATGCAGCACGATGGCTTCCGTCTTTATCAACATGGGCACAAAGGTAGTTATTTTAGACGAAAAGAACAACTTTTTAAGAGAAATATTTGGCTATTTCGAAAATTTGCAGTACCTTTGCACCCGCTTTGGCAAATTGCACAAACCTGCGTTTGCTGAAAAGTAAAAACTTTTGGTCCCTTCGTCTATCGGTTAGGACGAGAGATTTTCATTCTCTAAAGAGGAGTTCGACTCTCCTAGGGACTACCATTAAATCTGTCATCAGCACAGTCAAGTGCTAACCGCAAAGGGAACAAGGTGGCAGAGGGTTTGAAAAAACCCGCCCAGGGCTGTCTGCCAGACGTAAGACCCACAAGCTTTAAAGTAAAATTATAATTAAAATTAAAACAACAATGGCAAACCACAAATCATCCCTGAAGAGAATTCGTCAGGACAAGAAAAAAGCTGAACACAACCATTACTATGCTAAGACCATGCGCAACGCCGTTCGTAAGCTGCGCGCCATGACCAACAAGGAAGAGGCTGCCGCCCTGTACCCCAAAGTACAGAAGATGCTGGACAAGTTGGCTAAGAACAACATCATCCACAAGAACAAGGCTGCCAACCTGAAGTCTAGTCTCTGCAACCATATTGCTCAGCTGGGATAGGAATTCATTTTGACAAAACAATAAAAAGACTGCAATTCTTAACAATTTGCAGTCTTTTTTTTGCATTATTTCTTCGTTTAAGTCATAAAAAATTTGTAACTTTGCCGAAAATTTGCAACGGAGCGTTCCCGTCCCTTGCAAACCTTAAAAAGATACACATTAAACAATGGCAGAAGAACTGAACAAAGAAAGCAATTATTCCGCGAGTAATATTCAAGTACTCGAAGGACTGGAAGCTGTGCGCAAACGTCCAGCTATGTACATTGGCGACATTAGCGAGAAGGGACTACATCACCTGGTGAACGAGACCGTCGATAACTCCATCGACGAGGCAATGGCAGGATACTGCACACACATTGAGGTTACTATTAACGAAGACAACTCTATTACGGTGCTGGATAACGGACGCGGTATCCCTGTCGACCAGCACGAGAAGATGCACAAGTCGGCCCTTGAAGTCGTCATGACAGTACTGCATGCCGGCGGTAAGTTCGACAAGGGCTCATACAAAGTGTCTGGCGGTCTGCACGGCGTGGGTGTCAGCTGCGTCAACGCATTGTCTACACACATGCTGTCACAAGTGTTCCGCAACGGACACATCTACCAGCAGGAATACGAAAAGGGTAAACCCCTCTATGACGTCAAGATTGTAGGTGATACCGACAAGACTGGTACACGCCAGCAGTTCTGGCCCGACGGCAGCATTTTCACCACCACAGAATTCAAGTACGACATCATTGCACGCCGCATGCGCGAACTGGCTTATCTGAATGCTGGCATCACCATCACACTGAAGGATATGCGTCCTGACGAGGACGGCAACCTGAAGGAAGAGGTGTTCCACGCCAAGGACGGTCTGAAAGAATTCGTGCGCTACGTCGACCGCCATCGCACTCACCTCTTCGATGACGTCATCTACCTCAAGACCGAGAAGCAGGGAGTACCCATTGAGGTTGCCGTCATGTACAACACGGATTACAGCGAGAACATACACTCTTACGTCAACAACATCAACACCATAGAGGGAGGTACCCATCTGGTAGGTTTCCGCATGGCGCTGACACGTACACTGAAGAAGTATGCCGATGCTGACCCACAGATTTCAAAGCAGATTGAGAAGGCTAAGATTGAAATTGCAGGTGAAGACTTCCGTGAAGGTCTCTCGGCTGTTATCAGCATCAAGGTGGCTGAGCCACAGTTTGAGGGACAGACGAAGACGAAGCTGGGCAACTCTGAAGTGGCTGGTGCCGTACAGCAGGCTGTCGGCGAGGCGCTGACGAACTATCTGGAGGAGCATCCTAAGGAAGCCAAGCTGATATGCGAGAAGGTGGTGCTGGCTGCTACCGCACGTATTGCCGCCCGCAAGGCGCGTGAGAGCGTGCAGCGCAAGAATCCAATGACGGGTGGCGGTCTGCCTGGCAAACTGGCTGACTGTTCTAACAAAGACCCCAAGGAGTGTGAGATATTCCTCGTTGAGGGTGACTCCGCAGGCGGTAGCGCCAAGCAGGGTCGTGACCGTCACTTCCAGGCCATCCTGCCACTGCGTGGTAAGATTCTGAACGTTGAGAAGGTACAGTGGCACAGGGTGTTCGAAGCTGAGTCGGTCATGAATATCATCCAGTCCATTGGTGTACGCTTTGGTGTGGATGGCGAGGGAGACCGCGAGGCCAACGTCGAAAAACTGCGTTATGACAAGATTATCATCATGACCGATGCCGACGTCGATGGCTCACACATCGACACGCTGATAATGACGCTGTTCTATCGCTTCATGCCCAAGGTTATTCAGGAGGGACATCTCTATATCGCCACACCCCCACTCTATAAGTGCACATACAAGAAGTTCTCTGAGTACTGCTACACCGACCAGCAACGCCAGGCCTTCATCGACAAGTACGTTGATGGCGACGAGAATGCTACAGCACTGCATACACAGCGCTACAAAGGTCTGGGTGAAATGAATCCGGAGCAGCTGTGGGAGACGACGATGAATCCTGAGAATCGTCTGCTCAAGCAGGTGACGATTGAGAACGCTGCAGAAGCTGACGAAATCTTCTCAATGCTGATGGGTGATGACGTTGAGCCGCGTCGACAGTTTATCGAGAAGAATGCTACCTACGCCAATATTGACGCATAACATTTAATTAAAAGGAGAGTTTAACTATAGGGTTATTCTCTCCTTTTTTATCCTTACAATATGGCTAAAACAAACCACATCGCAGATATTAGTCTTGAGATAGCACGCCAGCTGAGCGATGCTGAATATATGCCTGAAGGATTAGCACTCAGCAAGCGCATCTCAGAGGCTTCCTTCCCTACGGTACCAGCACGCATGAACTTTATACTGATGGCACTGTGTACACGTGGAACACTGCAATACAGTATTGATACGAACGAACAAATTGTGCAGCCTGGCGACCTGATGTTTATCTCTGAGCGCCATATCGTTGATCATTACATTGCATCAGCTGACTATGAGTGCTTGAGCATCATGGTTTCTACCAAATTCTATCACGACTTTGTGCAGAACGTGAAGAATGTGTCGTCGCTCTTGCTCTTCTCTATGAATAATCCTGTCATTCGTCTTACACCTTCTGAAATACAGACATACAGCAACTACTACCAGTTTATTCGTGAGAAGATGGCAAACAAGGAACACCCCTACCGCACAGACTTGGTCAAAGCCTTGTTGCTGTCAATGTTCTACGATATGTCTGGCGTCATCTATCGCGTTGAGCAACAAGGACAGAAAGCCCAAACACGTGCCGACGTCTTCTTCGCAGGATTCATACGTCTGCTGGAGCAAAACTTTCGCAAAGAGCGCCGAGTCAGTTGGTATGCTGAACAACTGAACATCACACCAAAATACCTCTCTGAAATCGTCAAGCAAGTGTCTAAACGCACACCTACTGAATGGATAGACAACTACGTAGTGTTGGAATTGCGTGTCCTATTGAAGAACTCGCCAAAGTCCATTAAGGAACTGACTAAGGAACTGAACTTCCCCAACCAGTCATTCTTAGGCAAGTATTTCAAGGAACATGTGGGTGTTAGTCCTTCAGAGTTTAGGAGAAACACTTAGCTACCTCACACAGTTCGTCATACCACGCTTGTCCAAAACGACGAATGAGCGGTTCTTTCAAGAAGCGATATACGGGAAGGTTGAGTGCCTTCCCTTTTTCTATGGCATCACGGCAGACACTCCACCTATTATAATTAAGACCTACAAGACCGTTGCCAAAATTCTTTTCGCGAATGGGATACAAGGCACAACTGATGGGTTTGCAGAAGTGCGTCTTTCCGTTGCGATAGGCACGCTCCAAAGCACATAGGCAGTTATCACCCTCATAACAAGTGAACACACAGTCTTTGCCTCGAACAATGCTTGTTACCAATTCGCCATCTTTATCACTATAAGCTACGCCTTGCTTGTCAATCACACTCTGGGCTGATGCAGACAGATCGCACCAAACGCTGTCCAGCGATGCTTCTATGTCAGCTATTTCATCGATGGTGACAGGAGCACCAGCATCGCCTTCAACACAGCAGATTCCTCGACACTTCTCATAGTCACAGCAGAAACATTCTGTCAGTATTTCGGAAGATATGAGTACGCCTGCGACTTCTAATATAGGTGGTATTTTTTCTCTTGAGTCTTTCATATTACCAACGTATGGGAGTTATTCCGTTTTGTTGCAGATACTGATTGCAGCGTGAGAACTGGTGCTGACCAAACCAACCGCCGCGATTGGCACTTAACGGCGAGGGATGGACTGACTCCAAAACGAGGTTATGTGCTCTGTCTATCATGGAACTCTTAGAACGGGCGTATCCTCCCCAAAGCATGTATACTAAGTGCGTACGCTCGCTGGCTAAGGCACGTATGGCAGCGTCGGTAAACTGCTGCCAACCTAACCGTGCGTGACTGTTAGCCTGATGAGCACGTACAGTCAGTGTGGCGTTGAGCAGTAAGACGCCTTGTTCTGCCCATCGCGTCAGGTTGCCTGTAGCAGGAATGGGTGTTCCTAGGTCTTGCTCTATCTCCTTAAAGATGTTCTGCAACGAAGGAGGAAAGGGAATGCCATCCTGTACTGAGAAACTCAATCCGTGAGCCTGACCAGGCTCATGATAGGGATCTTGTCCTATAATGACAACTTTTACCTGATTGAAAGGGCAGAGGTCGAAGGCATTGAAAATCAATCGCCCAGGAGGATAACAGGTGCCCATTTGGTATTCTTGCCGAACTTGCTGTGTCAGCTGTTGGAAGTAGGGCTTGTCAAACTCATCCTTCAGGTGTTCTTTCCACGTGGAGTCTATTCTTACTGTCATGCTATTCTTGTTGTTTTTTCTTGTTGCGTGGGTGATGCTGCAGTATTTCCTGTCTGAGGGTTGACATGTCAATATGGGTATAAATCTCTGTGGTTCCTATGCTCTCGTGTCCCAACAGACTCTGTATGACGCGCAGGTCTGCCCCACCCTCCAAGAGTGCTGTGGCAAACGAGTGCCGCAAGGTGTGGGGTGAGATAGTTTTCTGGATGCCTGCCACCTGTGCTTGCTGCTTTATCATGATAAGTATCATCGTACGCGTAAGATGTGCGCCGCGACGGTTTAAGAAAATGAAATCTTCTTCACCAGGCTTAATATTCATCTGCCTGCGTACAGCAAACCACAAGTCTAATTTCTCAATAGCCGTTTTGGAAATAGGTACCAGTCGCTCCTTAGAGCCCTTACCGAAAATGCGCACAAACTTCTCTTTGATATAGAGATTCGAGAGCTTTAGGTTTATCAGCTCTGACACACGCAGACCACAGGAGAAGAGTACCTCGATTATGGCACGATTACGATGACCTTCCCATTTCGATACATCAATGCTCGATTCCAGACGGTCGACTTCCTCGACAGTCAACACTTCTGGCAAGTGCGAACCTAAAACAGGAGACTCCAGCAACTCTGTGGGATCATCGTCTCGATAACCATCCAGTTGCAGAAAACGGTAGAACGAACGAACACCGCTCAGGATGCGACATTGCGAGCGTGGCCCTATGCCGATGTCGTGAAGTCCTGCTGCAAAGTGTTGCAAGTCTTCCAGCCGTACGTCGAGCACATGTTTTCCTTCTCCCTCCAGATACGTCAGCAGTTTCTGCAAGTCGCGCTCATAGGCTTCCAGCGTATTTGCGGAATAACCACGCTGCAACTTCAGATAGCGCTGGTAGGACTTAATGATATTCTTCGACTCCTGCATTTTTATAACATTGACAGAGTTAATCAAAACTGCTTCAGCGCAACATAATGGCTGTGAAGATACGACCTGACTGAATACCCAACCGACGGGCTGAGAAGTAGTTGTCAGAATGTTGAAAAGTACAGACAGGATAACTGTCAATGTGGGAAGCAGGAACGCCAGCCTCGATGAGTTGTAGACGGTTACACAGAGGAAGGTCGATGTGCCACTTGTCACGATACTCACTGATAGCACTCATGTCAAAACGAGCTTCGGCAAAGGCTTCATAAACCTCATTACCTACCTCAAAGCTGTCGAGACTGATGCCTGGACCTATCTGCGCTATGAGGTCAGAGGGTTGCGTGCCATAGGTTGCCACAATGCCGCTGACGGCTTTACTGACGATGCGTGCTACTGTTCCACGCCAACCAGCATGAATGGCACAGCTTACATGATGGCGAGGGTCATAGAGAAGAATGGGAATACAGTCGGCAGTGGAAACACCTATGCAGACACCAGGCACGTCGGTCATCAGCGCGTCGACACCTTCTAACTGCTGTCTGCGCTCGTTGGCAGACAGATGCAGAAAGGATTTACTGATAGTTGCTACTTTGGTAAGGTGCACCTGGTGAGGCATCAAAAGACAGTCATCGTTGATACCTAACAATGTGCATAGTGACAACCTGTTCTGTCGGATGGCCTCAACATCGTCGCCACAATAGCTATTGATGTTAAACTCACCATACAGACCTTGGCTGTAGCCTCCCTGTCGCGTAGTACTGAAGGCTGTCACACGCTCATCAATATCGTAGAAATGCAATACTGGTTGTGTCATCTTTCTGCGCTTTGGTTTGCAAAAGTAATCATTTTCAGTGAAAAATGATGATGGTATATGGAAAAAGTTGTATCTTTGCAGGCAGATATCATTTTTTACCAACCTAAAACTGTACACGAAATGAAAAACAAAGTATTTTACTTTTTTACAATAGCAGCGCTCTTTTGCTGCAGCATGCAAGTCAGAGCCCAGCAGGATAGCAATGTTACTCTGCAGCGACATATTACTCACCCGCAACCAATGACAGGTCTGGTGCTATGGCCCGATGAAGCCCGCAACAGACACAGCAGCTATGGTGCTACCATTCAATTGGAATTTTCCTATTGCCTGCCTTGCAAGGTGGTGAAGGGGTGTCAAGCCGACGGCACCATACTTTACGACTGGAGCAGCTTTGACCAACTGTTGGACGATGTGGCATCTCGCAACCATCAACTCGTGGCACGCTTCCGTTATGAATACCCCTCAGGTACTGATGTCGACGGCAAGAAAGGAACGACTGCCGTACCTCAATATATAAAGGATAGGGACGACTATAACGAGACTTACAGCTCCAATCCTGGTGGTGATGGTCCGACATACTATGCCGATTGGAGCAATAGCGAACTGCAACGCTTTACCCTACAATTCTATACCGACTTTGCCCAGCGCTATTGTCATGATGCCAGACTGGCTTTTCTTGAAGTGGGCTTTGGTCATTGGTCTGAATACCATATCTATGGCACTAAGTTGCAACTCGGCAAGAATTTCCCTTCAAAAGCTTTTCAGCAGCAGTTTTTCGAGCACATGTCTAACGTCATGACTGACATTCCCTGGTTGGTATCTATAGATGCTGCCGACGACGAATATTCTCCCGTCACAGAAAACCAGGCGTTGCTGGCACTACCGTTCGGACTCTTCGACGATTCATTTATGCACAAAACCCATGAAATTGGTACCAGCGATGGTTATAATGAGACGTGCTGGAATGCTATCGGTCAGGGCACGCGCTGGCAGAGAGGGGTATGCGGTGGCGAGATAAGCTACTATTCCTCAAACGACCAGAAGAAATTCCTCGACCCTAACGGTCTCTATGGACACACATGGACTGAGCAGGCAGCTAAATACCACATTACTTTTATGATAGCAAACGACGCTCCACGTGGTGGTGTGGCTACACCTGAACGCTTTCGCGACGGTTCTATGGCAACAGGTTATCGTTTCCGTGTCACTCAGGCTATAACCGATGACAGCAGCACACGACTGTTGGTGATCAACGAAGGAATTGCCCCTCTCTATCGTGACGCCTGGTTTGCTGTTGGCAACACACGTTCGCAGACATCACTTCGTGGTTTGATTCCAGGCGAGGAGCGATGGGTGGAAATCAGTGCCAAAGCCAACGATGACGGCAGTAACATACAGATAGTGAGCGACTGCATCCTAAATACACAGGAGCTTGAGTTCCAAGCTGACATCCGTCCTACTGGCATCAACAGTGTTACCCGTGAGCCTAACAAAAGAAATACCTGTCATAACCTGTTCGGACAACAAATAGATAGGATGTCACATGCGGGCATCTATATCATTGACGGACGAAAGGTAGTAAAAAAATAATGACTTGACAGAAATGATAAATAATTCATAAATTATTTTGTATTTCACTTGCTTTACACTATCTTTGCACACGAGAATACGCAAATCTAAAACAAATACTTAAAGACAAAAATGAGAAACGGAAAGACTTGTTTTGGCGTGATTATCGGTACTCGCGCCTACTTCAATTCAGAACTGGCAAAAGACGTTCGCAAACAATTGCTGAAAACCCTAGAAGAGGGTGGCTATGAGTATGTCATCCTGCCTGAAGACGCTACACCTACAGGTAGTAGCAGTATTGAAACGCGTGAAGACGGCTTGAAGGTGTCGAAACAGTTCAGAGCCCATCGCGACGAGATTGACGGCATCATCGTCTCACTGCCTAACTTTGGCTTCGAGATAGGAATCATCAATGCTATCAGCGATGCTGACCTTAACGTTCCAATCATGGTTCAGGCTTGTGACGATGAGAACGACAAGGTTGACCTTGATTCACGTCGTGATGCCTTTTGTGGTAAAATCAGCGTTTGCAACAACCTGTATCAATATGGCATTCCCTTCACTGACACCACGTTGCATACCTACAGCATCTATGACCCTCTGCTGAAGAAGGATATCGACCGCTTTGCTGCTATCTGCCGTGTTGTGAATGGCTTGCGTCATTGCCGTCTGGGACAGATTGGTACGCGTCCCTTAGGCTTTAATACTTGTCGTGCTTCTGAGAAACTTTTACAGCGCAGTGGCATTACTGTCGTTCCTGCCGACCTCTCTGAGATATTATTTGCAGCTCAGAAAATCAAGGACGATGATCCTAAATTCATCGAAATGTGTAACCGTACCTGCAACTATGCCAAAGTGCCCGACAACTATAAGGACAAACTGGCTATCCAGGCAAAGTTCAGCGTAGCCGTCGAAAACTGGATTGAAGCTAACGACGTACAGGCTGTTGCCATCCAGTGCTGGGATTCGTTGGAACAGAACTATGGCTGTGCTCCTTGCGTTACCATGTCAATGCTGTCAGACAAACTCATACCGGCAGCTTGTGAAACTGACCTTGCAGGTGCTGTTTCTATGTATGCACTGACGTTGGCTAGCAGTAAGGCCTCTGCCCTACTCGACTGGAACAACAACTTCGCAGAAGACCGTAATAAGTGCGTATGTACCCATTGTGGTAATTATGCTAAGTCGTTCGTTGGTAACAACGACTTGAAGCTTGGTCCGCTTGGTGTTTTAGGACGTACTTTAGGTAAGGTAAAGACCTTTGGTGCCGTATATGCTAAGGTAAGTGAGGGTCCGTTTACCTTCTTCCGTATTTCTACTGACGATCCAAAGGGCTGCATCAAAGCTTATCTGGGTAAGGGTCAGCTTACCAACGATCCTTATGGAATGGACGGTTGCATTGCAGTTACACAAGTTGACAACCTGCAGAAGCTGATGAAATACATCTGCAAGAACGGTTTCGAACACCACGTTGCTATGTGCCGCACCGATGTTGTCGACATTCTGAACGAGGCCATCGAAACCTATCTGGGTTGGAATCTATACGTTCATGAGTAACTGTTCGGCAAACTGATAGATTACAATACCAGCTGTTACGCTGACATTCATGGAGTGCTTCGTACCTAACTGCGGAATCTCCAGACAACCATCTGAGGCGTCTACCACTTTCTGGTGGACGCCTTTTACTTCGTTACCAAACACAACAGCATAATGCTTCCTTTCATCAGCCTTAAAATGATGCAGTTTAGTAGAGTGTTCTACCTGCTCAACTGACAACACCTCATAACCTTGCTCATGCAACTCTCTTACAGCCTCTAAAGCAGTAGGAAAATACTTCCAGCTGACACTTTCCTCAGCACCTAAAGCCGTCTTGTGAATCTCAGTAGATGGAGGTGTCTGACATATTCCACATAAATAGACAGCCTCAACACGAAAACTGTCGCAAGTACGAAACACACTACCTATATTATACATAGAGCGAACATCATCCAAAACTACTATCAAAGATAGTTTTTCAGCTTGCTGATATTCTTCGATTGTCAGTCGTTGCATCTCTACAGTACGTATTTTTCTGCGATGTTCAGTCATGATGTTCGTTACTGTTATTTTATTGTTGATAACTCTGTGGATAACGTGTGCAAAGTTACGAAATAAATATCACTTTATAATTTGAAAATAATTATTTCTGTGGATATTTGGAATAAAATACAAGGTTACAAGCAACTTTTCCACCGATTTTGACACGAAAAAGATATAAACTTATTAAATTTGCACCAAAATAGAGAATTGTGTATAACTTAATGAATGTGTTCATAATCAGAGAGAAACTATTAACAAGGGATGTGAATAACTAACTATTCAGTGTTTATAGTGAAACAAACAAATATTTGGAATAAAAGTTTTGCACTTATGAACACTATATCATCCTTTACATTCTCTTATTTTAAAAAAAGAAAGAATAAATAAAAATAATATTGTGATGTTGAAAACTGAGTGGAAAGAGCAGGGATTTATTGATGAAGCCGTCAATGTTCCAGAAGGAAAAACAGAGAATGAGTATCTGAAAGAAGAGATTCGCAGACTGTGTAAAGAGAAAGATGCTATTATTCTAGCACACTACTATACCGTAGGTGACATTCAGGACATAGCTGACTTTGTTGGTGACTCACTGGCACTGGCTCGTAAAGCAGCAGAAACCGATGCACGGATGATGGTGATGTGTGGTGTTCACTTTATGGCTGAGACCTGTAAGCTGCTTTCCCCTGAGAAGACAGTATTATGTCCCGACCTGAATGCCGGTTGTTCGCTTGCCGATTCGTGCAAGGCTGAAGACTTGAAGAAATATAAAGACGAACATCCTGGCTACTCGGTTGTCAGTTATGTCAACACCACAGCAGCTGTTAAAGCACTGACGGATGTTGTTGTTACCAGTGGTAATGCTAAGAAGGTAGTTGACCAGTTGCCAAAGGATGCGAAGCTTATTTTTGGTCCTGACTACAATTTAGGCAATTATATCAATGAGGTAACAGGTCGCCAGATGCTGCTATGGAATGGTGGTTGTCATGTGCATGAGCGCTTCTCGGTTGCTAAGATTCTGGAGTTAAAGAAACAATATCCCGACGCTTTGGTGATGGCTCATTTAGAATGTAAAGGTCCTGTCTTGGCACTTGCTGATGTGAAGGGAAGTACAGCCACGATGCTCAACTATGCCCAGCAGCATGATGAAAAGCAGTTTATCGTAGCTACAGAGGCTGGTATTCTGCACGAGATGCAACGCACGTGTCCTGACAAGGAATTTATCCCTGTGCCTCCAGAAATCAGCGAGAGCGGTCTGGAATGCTCGTGCAACGAGTGTCAGTATATGAAGATGAACACACTACTGAAAATCTACAATACGTTGAAATACGAATGGCCAAACGTAGAAGTAGACCCAGAGATAGCAAAAGATGCTGTGAAGCCCATAGAAAGAATGCTGAAATTGAGCTAAATGATGATAAAAGGCTTTTTAGAATTATTTACGGATAAAACATTCGTAAAGTTTGTTGTGGTAGGAGTTATCAATGTTATTGTAGGTGCCACCATAATGTTTGTATTCTATAATGTCTTTCATCTAAGCTATTGGGTATCATCATTCTCTAATTATTTTTTTGGAAGTATCGTCAGCTATTTCCTCAATAAGCACTTCACCTTTCACTATCAGGAGAAAGGTTTTGCTTCTATTTTAAAGTTTGCTTTCAACATCATCGTATGCTATATAATTGCTTATAGTGTTGCTAAACCAATCATGCAATGGATTTTATCAGACTTTAGTATTACTATTCAGGAAAATTTCTCTATGGCATTTGGTATGTGTCTCTTTACAGCCTTAAATTACTTAGGTCAACGCTTCTTTGCTTTCAAACAAAAATAATGCTATCAAGTGAAGTAATAGAGTAAAGCATATATCAAAATGAAGATATTGGAAGAAAGAAATATCGTGTTATACTGGTGTGACATACTATTTATTATAGCATGTACGTTGATGATGAGTATTCCTGCCAGTTATGAACCTAATCATTTTGCAAAGGCATTATTTGTGGGTTCTTTTTTTCAATCTCTTTCCTATACTCTTCTGATATTTCTTTTGGTAAGAAATAATTATGCAATAAGACAAGTAATATTAACTCTATTATATATACTTTTCTTCTTAGAAACCTTTACTTACATTAGGTTTGATTCTCGACTAGATCCAAGCATAGTAACTTTAATACTTCAGACTTCACCACAAGAAACGAAAGAATTTCTAAGCATCTATCTTCTGGACACAACGGTATTATTATCATTATTGTGTATGATAGTTTGCTATGTGTTACTATTTTATATACTTAAGTTTACACAATATATTATACTTGTCTCCTTCAAGAAAAGTTTATTAATAATTCCATTACTTTTCATATTATTTGGGTTGAGTCTTTTCTTTATACAACTACCTTTTCCTTTAGGCAATAACACTATCAACGAGTTGTTTATTTCACTTCAGTTTGTGAAAGACAATCATGGTGAACTGCAACAGATGGAGGAAATGTTAGATGATATAAAAATTGAAAAAGGTACATGTAATAGTAAAAGTCCTGTCATAGTATTAGTGATAGGTGAATCATTTAACAAGTATCATTCCAGCTTATACGGTTACTCATTACCTACTTCGCCGAAATTATGTGAGGAAAAGCGACAACACAATCTTTTAGTATTCAACCATGCACATACTCCAACCAATGGCACCTCATTTGCCATGAAGTATCTGTTTACTTTAAAGAGTTGTAATAGTACAGATAGCAGTAAATATATCCTAATGCCAGCTGTATTCAGAAGGGCAGGTTATAAAGTAGGTTATTTCGATAATCAATATACTCGTTCCTCAGGAGGTTCCTTAGACTATAGTTGTGGCTATTTCCTAAATCCACAGCGTATCAACAATTCTTGTTTTGACTATCGCAATAATGATATAATGACTTTTGATGGTGACTTTGTAAAGAAGTATAAGAGAATTTTTTTTAAAACACCAGGTTCCCTCAATATTATTCATCTGAAAGGACAACATTTCGATGCTGCCCAGCGTTATCCTTCTAGCTTTTCTCGCTTTTCAAATAACGATATACATCGTCAGGACCTTAATGAGTATCAGCGCAGTCAAGTGGCAGCATACGATAATGCAACGCTCTATAATGACCACGTAATAAGTGATATTCTCAGTTTTTTCAATAATACTGATGCAGTAATCATCTATCTTTCAGATCATGGAGAGCAGATTTACGACGATGACAATCATTATTTTGGAAGGGTTTTTGGTTCTGATAAAGATAAAACTACCCTAAAGAATGTATATCAGGTACCTTTAATGATATGGTGTAGTAATCTGTTTATCCAACAACATCCCGACAAATACAATGCCATTATGGCTTCTGTTAATCGTTCGGTATGTATAGATGATATAGCATATTTGATGTTTGACTTAGCTGACATTGACTTCAATTTCAATAAGCCTTCAAGGAGTATGATAAATAGTAGTTATCATGCTCATGAAACAGTTATCGAATAGTCATACTATAAATGGTACTAATTTTTAATATTTTATGATAAGTACCATCTTTGTCTTGTATAATATAAAGTCCTTTTCCTTTATTAGGTTTAACTTTGCATCCCTGAATATTTATATAGTTTAATATATTTCTCTTGCTTTTTATATCAATAATATTAGTAGAATAATCATATTCTTTTATCAGTTCGTCTAAAACAGATATTCTTTCAGTCATCTTTTCCTTTACCTCATTAATCTGTTCCTCAAAAGTATTCATTCCCTCATTAGGATACTTTGTCTTATGTATGGCCATATTTTGATCGAAAACATTTCCATATTTTTCCCATAAGGCATCCATTCCAGCATTAAAGTCTTCTATAAAGGTAGGCCTGACAGTTTTCCATAGTTTAGTGTATTCGGCTACAAATTCAGGTAATTTTAATAATTCGGGGATATAAAACTCTTCAAAAGTATGAACATTACTCCAACCTTCACATCTGAAGCATGTATCGTAATCCCACGCAGGACCCATTTGTATAAATGATGTATTATCTTATCTGGTAAGAAAACGATTACTCCCCCAAGAGTCATGAGTAGCTAAGATATCATGAAGAAGTGCCCATTTAGCAAATGAGGTAATATCAATGTAGTCAGATACATCCTTATGATTGTATATAGCATTTTCAACTTCATTCATATAGTTAGTCATATCGTCATTGATTTCTTCCGTGACATCATCGCTGTCTGGTTCTTTATAAGTATAACCAAACGTATCGTTCATTCTGTCAGTCTTGAAATATTTATCTTCATTCCACCAGAAAAAGTCATGTTCTATAATAAAACCTGTACCATCACTACTAAGTGGTATTCTACTGTTTCCTTTTGATACTGGCTCCATGAGGTAGTACATACCCTGATATTCACCATTTAATACAACCTGAACAAAATCATATTCAGGAGTCCACTCTTTATTTAGTAACTTACTGGCAAGCAGACCTGCCATATTTAATATATTACATTCGTCATTAGCCATCACAGGATTCCATGTATACATGCTCATCAGTAACCATTCTTTATGGCGATAGTCAGCATCGCCAGTTCTGCGAAGCAAATCGAATTTCTTTGAAAGCTTTATCTTGTATGGGTGTTGATTCAGGAATACAGCTGTACTATTGCCGCGTCTCTTGATTCTTATGCCGGATTTATCCGTTATGTATTCTCCAGATGAGTATAGAGTTTCACCCTTTAGCGTCATCGTCATCTTTTCTGGGACATAATTGTTATTTGTGATGGGTAGTACCAGGTTCAAGAATTATATCACAAGAAGGCATTTCTCTATTTATTGTCTCAATGGTTAAAAGAGGTATCAGCTCATCGGAAATAGCTGCATTTTGTGCATTGACAGTATTGCCTAAAACAATAATAGATACACAGACTAATAATTTTCTTGTAATCATATAAAACGATGTTTAATCAGCGCTATTACTATCTTACGATGGCAATCTTGCATACTGTTCCTTTCTCTCCGCTACTGGTAGCAGTTGCTACCATATAAACACCTGATGCGACGCGGTTTCCATTACGGTCGCAACCATTCCATGTAAACATACCGCCGTTGCTGCGTCCTTCGTAAACCAGCGCACCATTGGAAGCCAATATCTTTACGTCGGCATTCAGCGTCAGTCCAACAATGGTGATAGGACCCGAATAATCAGGACTCACAGGGTTGGGATATGCCCAGACGTTGTCTTTTGTCATCTCCGCGTTCGCCTCTGTAGCATCCGACATATAAGAACAGAGTCCATCTTCCGTTCCCATAAAGACCTCGCCGCTTACAGGGTTTATGGCGATAGATTTTACGATGTTAGACAGCAGGTTACTGTTTTCGGTTGTAAAGTGGTGAATCTGTGTCAGGTTATCGCTGCTTAATAGGTAAACGCCGTTGCCGTTAGTGCCAAACCACTTACGACCAGCGCCATCGATAGCCATGCTTAGAATGTCGATGCCCGACAGCAGATAGTCAGCCAGGTCAGTACCGTCGTTGCGTGGCACCTTTACTTGAGTAAATACCGACTCGTTGTTGTTGATACGACTGCGTTCCAGCATGAGTGGTCCTTTGTCGGTACCTATCCAAATGTTGTTGTCCAAATCTTCTGCTACGCAACGTACACCGTATGTTACGTCAACTTTGGTGCCATCTTGGTTTACAAAGTTCTCGTAGGCTCTGGCAGCATTGTTTTGTGCGTCGTACAGATAGAGTGCCGGCAGTATCCAGTTGTTGTTTGTAAACCAGAAGAACCCCTGGCTATCTATAATCATGTTTCCCAGTTCACCGTTGCTTTTATTCGTGTAGCCAGTTTTATCGGAACTGTCGGTAAGTTTCATCCATTCCGAATGATTCAGTTTAGTGAACGTTCCGTTGCTATATCTCACCAGTGACGTTGTGGGTGCCTGGCTATTCATAATCCAAAGGTTTCCTGCCTTGTCGTATTTCACGTTCGTCACCAGTTGATATTCTTTGCTGACACCATTGAAAGGCTGTATAGGACTGTTACTGTTATTGTAAAACTTCACGAATTTCCCATCAAGATATTCGTACAGTCCGTTTCTGGCACCAGCAAAAACGTGCGCATCGTTGCTGGGGTCAACATCCAGGCAGGACGCCCCCGCAAAGCTGACACCCGTTGCCTCGCTGATGCCCTCTGACTGGTAGATGTTCCACTCGTTGTTGCTATAAACCTGTAGGGGTATGTTGTTAGAACTAGTTCCATCGCAGGTGTACAGCTTGTTGTTTTGAAAGCGCATGAATCCAAACATGTTGTGGTTTGGACCACCAGGCTTCAGCGTCTTCACCAGATCTATGTTGGTGTTGTAGTCAGTCATGTCAGCGTCGAACGAAGGATGGTCGGTGGTGGTGCTCCAGTTGCTGGGATCAATGAGGTTCTTAGACATATCGCCCCTGAAGACCTCGCCGCTTGCGCTTTTGATGTAGACGACGTTGTTCTCGACGGCAATGTCACTGACGACGAAGCCCAGTGAGTAAGTCTCACTGATTTCAGCCTTGCTGACGTTGAGCTTCACTACTCCAAAGTCGCACGCCAGGAAGGCGTAGTTGTCGTAGCACGTAATGTCGTAAATCTGTTTGCCACCGGTGATGGACTTCGCATAGATGTCGCTGATGTTGACGACGTTGTAGTTAGTGTCTACGAGGTCAATGTTCGAGTCGTCGTACACCACTACCAGTCGTTTAGCCTGTTGGTTCCAGCGTATGGCGACGATGTACGAACTGCTCAGTCCGTTGACTTTGTCGTAGGTGTGAATGCTCTGGTCTTTCTTGCTGTACTGATAAAGTCCGTTAGAAGCCATGACGAAGAGTTCGTTGCCTGCAGCCTGTATCTGCTGAATGTCATGATAAGCCAGGAAGTTGCGCCAGGTACCTATTTGTGCCATTGACTGTTGCCAACAGAGCACAGACAATAATGCTGCAACGATAATCTTCTTCATATTCTCGGTTTTCTTTATAGTGAATTTAAGTATTCCGCCAGTTTTTGGGTAGCTTTTGCCCTATGGCTAATCTGGTTTTTGATGTCCGCTCCCATCTCGGCAAAGGTCTGTGTGTAGCCTTCAGGTTGGAAGACGGGGTCGTAGCCGAAGCCCTCTCCTCCCCTACGTTCCTTCATGATGTCGCCGTTGACGATACCTTCGAAGGTACGTACTTTTCCACCTATTATTAACGCAATAATGGTGCGAAATCGTGCCTTCCGATTGTTATTATTTTCTAATTCGTGCAACAGCTTGCGCATGTTGGCATCGGAGTCGTGCCCTACCCCGCCGGCATAACGGGCACTGTAGACGCCTGGTGCGCCTCCCAGTGCGTTGACCTCCAGTCCTGTGTCGTCGGCAAAGCAGTCAACGTGGTATTTGTCATACACATACTGCGCCTTCAGCAGTGCGTTGTCCTCCAGCGTCTGTCCCTTTTCAGGAATGTCGTCGTGACAGCCAATGTCGTCCAGCGACAGCACTTGAAACTTGTTGCCCAGTATTTTGCGGACCTCAGTGAGCTTGTTCAGGTTGTTGGTAGCGAATACGATTTTCATTTTCTTGTTTTTCTTCTTGATTTTGACGTTCATCTCGTCGAAGCCCTCGCCATAGACACCAATGACGCTGGACTGCGACACGAAGGCGTTAGGGTCAATCATCTTGATGAGTCGGAACATGTTGATGCTCTCGTTCTTCTTAGCCAGAATACACAGCACCTTCATCTGGTGTCCGGTGTACCAGCCGTGTCCGTCGAGAATGGTCACGCCGTGGTTCATCTGCGTGCCGATGGCGTTAGCTATCTCTTGCCATTTCTTTGAGAATATCATGAACTGTACCGACTGTCGGCGTGCATTCATGATATAATCCAGTGTGTAGTTCTCCATTGCCATTACGCAGAAACCGAACATCACCTTATGGGCGCGTTCGAGGTAGGTGCCGAACTGTGGGAAGAACATACAGGAGCCGATGATGCAGAAGTCGACGGTAATGAGTACGTTGCCCAGTGACACATTGGGGTGGTACTTGTTGACGGAGGCTGCAATGATGTCGGTACCGCCTGTCGAGCCGTTGTTCATGAAGACGGTAGCCAGCGCCAATCCCGTCAGCACGCAACCTATAATCATCGACATGAAGTCTTGACCTTCGCCCATGAGTTTAAAGGGCAGTCCGTTAGCCTGCTTGGGTATGAGGTCTTGTGCCACCATCAGCATGACGTAGAGGGTGAAGATGGCGAAGATAGTCTTCATCAGGAATCGGACACCCAGTATCTTCAGTGCTACTATCAGCAGCAAGCCGTTGATGATGATGTAGGTGTTCTCCAGATGGAACCCTGTGGCATAGTAGATGATGGCTGAGAGACCTGTCACTCCTCCTGCCACTATCTGATAAGGCATGAGGAAGACGGTGAAGGCGATGGTGTAGATGAAGAGGCCAAGGGCTATGAACATATAGTCCTTGGCTTCGTTCCATATCATTTTGTGGTCTAGTGTCATTTACTTCTTGAATACGATGTTCACCATACGCTTAGGGACGATGATAACCTTTAGGATGTCTCCCTCGATGTATTTTGCCGAGCGTTCGTCAGCCTTGACGGCGGCTTCTATGGTGGCGTTGTCGGCATCGGCAGGGAACTCCATGTCGAAGCGCGTCTTGCCATTGAAGGCAACACCCAGCTTGACGGTGTTCTCGACGAGATACTCCTCGTTCCACTCTGGCCATTTTGCATCGCAGACGCTACCCTGCTCGCCCAGTGCCTCCCACAGCTCCTCGGCGATGTGTGGAGCGAAGGGAGCAATCAGGACAACCAGTGTGCGCAGTGCCTCACGGCTCTTACACTTCTGCTGTGCCAGTTCGTTAACACATATCATAAAGGCCGAGATGGACGTGTTGTACGAGAAGACCTCGATGTCTTGCGACACCTTCTTGATGAGCTTGTGAACACTCTTCAGCGCGTCCTTCGTGGGTGCTGAGTCGTCGACCAGCAGCTTGCCGTCCGGATTCTCGCGGCTGTTGCCATAGAACAGTGTCCAGAACTTCTTCAGGAAGCGGTGGCAGCCGTCGATGCCATTGGTGTCCCACGGTTTCGACTGCTCTACGGGTCCGAGGAACATCTCGTACAGGCGCAGCGTGTCGGCACCGTACTTCTCGACTATCATGTCGGGGTTGACGACGTTGAACATCGACTTCGACATCTTCTCGATAGCCCAGCCGCACTTATAGACTGAGTTAAGTGTTGAGAGTTGAGTGTTGAGAGTCAGTTGGCTACCGTCTTCCAGAATGAACTCAGCGTCCTTGTATTCTGGTCGCCAGGCACGGAAGGCCTCGATGTCCAGCACGTCGGCACTGACGATGTTGACATCGACGTGAATCGGCGTGGTGGTGTATTTGTCTTTCAGTCCTACGCTGACGAACTTGCCTTTATCCTCGCCTTCGTTCTCGATGCGGTAGACGAAGTTGGAGCGTCCTTGTATCATGCCCTGATTGACCAGCTTCTTGAAGGGCTCGTCCTCGCACGAGTAGCCTGAGTCATAGAGGAACTTGTTCCAGAAGCGGGCGTAGATGAGGTGTCCTGTGGCGTGTTCAGTACCTCCGACGTAGAGGTCTACGTTACGCCAGTATTCATCGGCGTCGCGGCTCACCAGTGCCTTCTCGTTCTTGGGGTCCATGTAGCGCAGGTAGTAAGCCGAACTTCCTGCAAAACCTGGCATCGTGTTCAACTCCAAAGGGAACACCGTCTTGTTGTCGATGTTTTCCACGTCGACGACGCTGTCGGTCTTGGTATCCCACGCCCAATGCTTGGCACGTCCCAGAGGGGGCTCACCGGTTTCCGTTGGCTGGTACTTGTCTATTTCGGGCAACTCCAGAGGCAGGCACTCCTTAGGTATCATGTAGGGCATGCCGTCCTTGTAGTAGACGGGGAACGGCTCGCCCCAGTAGCGCTGTCGCGAGAAGATGGCGTCGCGCAGACGGTAGTTCACTTTGACGCGTCCGATGCCCTGCTCCGTGACGTATTTCTTCGTGGCAGCAATGGCTTCCTTTACCGTCAAGCCGTTGAGGCTGAACTTGTGGTTAGCAGTTTCCCCGCTAATCCTCGGAGAATTGCACACGATACCCTCCTTGGCGTCGTAGCTCTCCTCGCTGACATCGGCACCCTCGATGAGTGGAATGATGGGCAGTCCGAAGTGCTTGGCAAAGGCGTAGTCGCGGCTGTCGTGAGCCGGTACGGCCATGATGGCACCAGTGCCGTAGCCTGCCAGCACGTATTCGGCAATCCAGATGGGTATCTTCTCGTCGGTAAAGGGGTTGATGGCATACGAGCCTGAGAAGACGCCCGTCACCTTGTGGTCCATCTGTCTGTCACGCTCGGTGCGCTTCTTCACGTATTCCAGGTATTCGGCAACTGCTGCTTGCTGGGCTGGCGTGGTGAGCTGCTGTACGAGTTCTGACTCTGGAGCCAGTACCATGAAGGTAACGCCAAACATCGTGTCGGCACGCGTGGTGAAGATGGTAAACTCGTTCAAAGCGGTTTCCTCGCTTTGTCCTTCATGTGCCACCTTGAACACGACCTCCGTTCCCTCCGAACGACCAATCCAGTTGCGCTGGGTCTCCTTCAGCGAGTCGGTCCAGTCTATGTCCTCCAGTCCGTCGAGCAGCCGCTGGGCGTAGGCAGAGACGCGCAGACACCACTGGCGCATCTTCTTCTGTACTACGGGATAGCCACCGCGAACGGAGACGCCGTCAACGACTTCATCGTTAGCCAGCACGGTGCCGAGTTTAGGACACCAGTTCACCATCGTGTCAGCCAGGTAAGCTATGCGGTAGTTCATCAGCACCTCCTGCTTCTTCTTCTCCGAGAAGGCTGCCCACTCGGAGGCTGTAAAGTGCAGCTCCTCTGTACCAAGGGCGTTGCAGTTCTCGGTACCCATCAGTTCGAAGTGCTCAATGAGCTTGATGGTAGGCTGCGCTTTCTTCGATGACAACGAGAAGTAGCTCTTAAACATGCGCTGGAAGGCCCACTGCGTCCACTTATAGTAGATGGGGTCGCAGGTGCGCACCTCGCGCTCCCAGTCGAACGAGAAACCTATCTTGTCCAACTGCGAACGGTAGCGGTTGATGTTCTCCACGGTGGTCTTCTCAGGGTGCTGACCGGTCTGTATGGCATACTGCTCGGCAGGCAGTCCGTAGGCGTCGTAACCCATGGGGTTCAGCACGTTATATCCCTGCTGCCGCTTGTAGCGGGCGTAGATGTCTGATGCGATATATCCCAACGGATGACCCACGTGCAATCCAGCCCCTGAAGGGTAGGGGAACATGTTCAGTACGTAGAACTTCTTGCGTGTAGGGTCCTCGCTTACACGGTAGGTCTGCATCTCTACCCACCGCTTCTGCCATTTCTGCTCAATGTCTCTAAAGTTGTATTCCATATTGGTTTGGTTTTTGTTTTCTTTGTCGTTCCAAAAGTGCAAAGTTACGAAGAATTCTGCATAACGCCAAACGAAAATCGCATAAATCAATGTACACGCAGGCGTACAATTATGTTAAAAGTTCTGAAAGATATTGACAAAGCGATGCGCAGGAAAGGGCGTTTTCTTCACTCAGCCGACCTTTGTGCAAAAACGGGCATTCTCGTGCCGTTTTGCATCCTGTTCACTATCAAGCAGTTGCGGTTTTGTTCATTTTTCGGAGACTAGAAAAGCAGACGTAACGACCAGTTTTCGGCCTGTTCAGCCCCTGATTTGCTCGCAGCGAAACGCCGTTTTGCTTGCAGCAACTCGTTGTTTCGCTCACAGCAACTCATTGTTTCGCCAGTTACGTAGCATTTTTTTCTCTGCGTAGTAGCAAAAACTGGAGTGCGAAGAAACTATTTCTGGAGTGCACTGCAGTTTTTTCTGGCTAGAAAGGGTAGGGCAGAAGTGTTAAATTCTTGCTATTTTCTTTTACAATTCACATTTTTCTTCCTTTTTATTTACCCTTTTGTTTTGTCGTTTTCAGAAAAATGCGTACCTTTGTAGCCTAGTAGACAAATACACTAACAACTAAAATCAATGCTTATGAAAACGACACATTTACTCATGACGCTGACAGCAACGCTACTGCTGACAGCCACCCAGCTCTTTGCCCAGGGACCTAACGACTCGGGCACGTACTATAAGAATGCCGACGGCAAGAAGGGCGCCGAACTGAAGACGGCACTGTGTGGCATCATCTATAACCGCACGGAGCGTACCTATGGAAATCTGTGGACGGACTTCCAATCTACCGACGTGCGTCCTGACGGCAAGGTATGGGATATGTATTCCAATATTACGAATTTCACCTTTGTAACCGACCAAGATAAGGGAAATCACAGCACTGAAGGTAAAGCCTACAATAGAGAACACTCGTTTCCTAAAAGTTGGTTTGGAGGAGAAGTTATGCCTATGTACACCGATTTATTCCATCTCTATCCCACTGACGGCAAGGTAAACGAGAATCGTGGCAATATGCCTTTTGGCGAGACGAATGGTGGTAACAAGAATTCTGCTAACAATTTTAGTAAGATAGGCACATGTACCTATTCCGACTACTCAGGCACCGTCTTCGAACCCAACGACATCTATAAAGGCGACTTCGCACGCACCTATTTCTATATGGTGACATGCTACGAAGAGAAATTGCCCGACTGGAAACAGTATGAGGCTTACAATGTTACCCTCGACGGCAACACGTATCCAGGTCTTACCGGCTGGCAGTTGGAGATGCTGATGAAGTGGGCAAAGAACGACCCCGTTAGCGCTGACAAGGAGATACCACGCAATAATGCTGTGTATCAGATTCAGAATAATCGCAACCCGTTCATCGACTATCCTGGACTGGAGGAGTACATCTGGGGCTCGATGAAGGACGTGGCGTTCAGCTATGACAACTATCAACAGCCGACTGCCATCATGAACGTCAGGACGGAACGCACAGTGCCCACAGACAACGTCATGTACAACATGGCTGGACAGGTCGTGGACCATGCTTACAAGGGCCTCGTCATCATGAACGGCCGCAAGTTCTTTAATAAGTAACCTCTCAGTTCTCAGTTCAAATCATACCTCTCAGTTCTCAGTTCTCAGCCCATGCCACAGAAAGACCTCACACCCATGATGAAGCAGTTCTTCGACCTTAAGGCGAAACACCCTGAGGCGCTGCTGCTGTTCCGCTGTGGCGACTTCTATGAGACTTACTGCGACGATGCCGTCGTGGCGGCACAGATTCTCGGCATCACGCTGACGCACCGCAACAACGGTGTAGGTGTCAAAGGCGACGAGATGGCGGGATTCCCTCATCACGCACTGGATACCTACCTGCCTAAACTCATACGCGCAGGACGACGCGTCGCCATCTGCGACCAACTGGAAGACCCTAAGCTGACTAAGAAACTCGTCAAGCGAGGCATCACCGAACTGGTGACTCCTGGCGTTGCCATGCAGGACACTGTGCTGAACTACAAGGAGAACAACTTCCTCTGTGCCGTACACTTCGGCAAAGGCTCCTGCGGTGTCAGCTTCCTTGACATCTCTACGGGCGAATACCTCGTCGGAGAAGGTACCTACGACTATGTCGAGAAACTCATAGGCAACTTCCAACCTAAGGAGGTGCTCTACGACAGAGAGCGACGCCATGACTTCGAACGCTATTTCGGTACCCGACTCTGTACCTTCGAACTCGACGACTGGGTGTTTACTGAACAGACGGCCCACCAGAAACTCTTCAAGCACTTCCAGGTGAGGTCGCTGAAAGGGTTCGGCATCGACCACCTTAAGAGTGGTGTCATTGCCGCTGGCGCCATCCTGCAGTACCTGGAACAGACGCTCCACACGCAGATTGCACATATCACTAGCATCTCACGCATCGAGGAGGATAAGTACGTGCGACTCGACAAGTTCACCATCCGCTCACTCGAACTCATCAGTCCTATGCAGGACGACGGCAAGTCACTGCTTAACGTCATCGACCGCACCATCACACCAATGGGCGGACGTCTGCTGCGCCGATGGCTCGTCTTCCCGCTGAAAGACGAGAAGGCTATCAACGAACGACTCGACATCGTCGACTTCTACTACCGACAACCGGACTTCCGACAGTGTATCGACGAAGAACTGCACCGCATTGGTGACCTGGAGCGCATCATCTCGAAAGTGGCGGTAGGACGTGTCTCTCCACGCGAGGTAGTACAACTCAAACTGGCTCTGCAAGCCATCGAACCCATCAAGGCCGCCTGTCTAGCCGCCACCACTCCTGCTGCCACCACTACTCCCGACGTTTATCCGTCGGCCGCCACCACTCCCGACGTTTATCCGTCGGCCGCCACCACTCCCGACGTTTATCCGTCGGCCGCCACCACTCCCGACGTTTATCCGTCGGGTACCACGACTCCCGACGTTTATCCGTCGGGTACCACCCCCCCCGCTGCCCTAGCGCAGATAGGACAGCGCCTGCAGCTTTGCGAAGCCATACGCGACCGCATCGCACGCGAAATACAAAACGACCCGCCACAGCTGGTGCAGAAGGGGGGCGTCATCTGCGACGGCGTAAACGCTGAACTCGACGAACTACGACACATCGCCTATAGCGGAAAGGACTACCTCCTGCAGATTCAGGAGCGCGAAGCCCAGCAGACGGGCATCGCCTCGCTGAAAATTGGATATAACAACGTCTTCGGATACTATCTCGAAGTACGCAACACTTACAAGGACAAGGTACCGCAAGAGTGGGTGCGCAAGCAGACGCTGGCTCAGGCGGAACGCTACATCACGCAGGAGCTGAAGGAGTATGAAGAGAAAATCTTGGGTGCTGAGGATAAGATTTTGTCTTTGGAAACCAGACTCTTCAACAACCTCGTGGTGGCACTGCAGGAGTTTATCCCGCAGATTCAGGTCAACGCCAGCCTGCTGGCTCAACTCGACTGCCTGCTCTCTGCTGCCAAGACGGCGGAAGAAAACCACTACGTGCGACCCCAGGTGTGTTCTGACAATGTCATCGACATCCGACAGGGACGCCATCCTGTCATCGAGACGCAACTACCCATCGGCGAACGCTATGTACCTAACGACATCTTCCTGGATAATGAACGCCAACAGATCATTATCATCACGGGTCCTAATATGGCGGGTAAATCGGCGCTGTTGCGACAAACGGCACTCATCGTACTGCTGGCACAGATTGGCAGTTTCGTGCCAGCAGAACGCGCGCAAATAGGCTTGGTGGACAAAATATTCACGAGGGTAGGGGCTTCCGACAACATCGCACTGGGAGAGTCGACCTTTATGGTGGAGATGACGGAAGCCGCTAACATCCTGAATAACGTGACACCGCGCTCGCTGGTGCTCTTCGACGAACTGGGTCGTGGCACCTCGACATACGATGGCATCTCCATCGCTTGGGCTATCGTGGAATACTTGCACGAACACCCGAAAGCACAGGCCCGCACGCTCTTCGCCACTCACTACCACGAGCTGAACGAGATGGAGAAGAACTTCAAGCGCATTAAAAACTATAACGTCAGCGTCAAGGAGGTGGAGGGAAAGGTTATCTTCCTCAGAAAACTGGAACGAGGCGGCAGCGAACACTCCTTTGGTATCCATGTCGCTGAGATATCGGGCATGCCTAAGAGTATCGTCAAACGCGCCAATGTCATCCTCAAACAACTCGAAGCCGACAATGCCACAGTAGGAACGGTGGGGAAACCAACGGCCGAAATAGCACAAAGCCGTGAGGGCATGCAACTCAGCTTCTTCCAACTCGACGACCCCGTACTCTGTCAAGTACGCGACGAAATCCTGGAACTGGATGTCAACAACCTCACACCGCTCGAAGCCCTCAACAAACTGAATGACATTAAAAAAATCGTCTCAGGAAAGTGAGACGATTTCTCTTTTTCTTTCTAGCCCTTCTAGTCTTTCTAGTCTATCTAGCTCTTCCGGCCCTAACCATGCAATAAACTCCTACCACGACAAACGGTATCGAGAGCAGTTGTCCCATATCCAGTGGAAGTGCGGCCTCAAAGGATTCCTGTACCTCCTTCGTATACTCTATGAAGAAACGGAACGTGAAGATGTAAGTCAGACAGAAGCCGAAATACCAGCCCGTACCTATCTTCTGCCGATATCCCGCGCTCAGCGCCTTCTCCGTGGTCTGCGGTTTGCCCGCAGACATATCCCGCTTGTACAACCCCCACATCAAGAAGAACAGTACCCCATAGGCTATAGCCTCATACAGCTGCCCAGGATGACGCGGCTGCATATCTACCCGCTCGAAGACGAAAGCCCACGGCACATCAGTCACCCTACCGATAATCTCGCTATTCATCAGGTTACCCAAGCGGATGAAACAAGCTGTGATACCGGTGGCAATGGCGATGTTGTCGAGGACGCGCCAGATGCTCAGACCCGTCCGCTTGACATAAAGCCACAGCGCTATCATTAGTCCCAGCGTTCCACCATGTGAGGCCAGCCCTTCGTAGCCCGTAAAGGTCCAGTCGCCGTCGGTGATATGGATAGGTAGTAGCATCTCGATGATGCCTCTGCCGCTGGTCAGGAAGTAGTCTGGCTGATAGAAGAGGCAATGCCCAAGGCGCGCACCTATCAGGATTCCCATGAAGCAGTAGATGAAGAGGGGGTCGAAGAGCTCGTCCTTGATATTCTGCTCCTTATACAGGCGCTTCACGACAAGGTATGCCAGCAGCAATCCGATGAGCCAGCACAGCGAATACCAGCGGAAGGGTCCTACGGTAAGGCTGGGGTTCCAAGTGATGTATAACAGTTGCGCTATCATACGTTAAACCTGAAATGCATGATGTCGCCGTCCTGAACGACATACTCCTTACCCTCAATGCCCATCTTGCCGGCTTCGCGTACAGCAGCCTCGGAGCCATACTGGATGTAGTCGTCGTACTTGATGACCTCGGCGCGAATGAAGCCTTTCTCGAAGTCGGTATGGATGACGCCGGCACACTGAGGTGCCTTCCAGCCTTTCTTGTACGTCCACGCCTTGACTTCCATCTCACCAGCGGTGATGAAGGTCTCGAGGTTCAGCAGGGCGTACGCCTTCTTGATGAGGCGGTTGACGCCGCTCTCCTCCAGGCCTAGCTCCTCGAGGAACAGTTGCTTGTCTTCGTACGACTCCAGTTCGGCAATGTCTTCTTCGGTCTTGGCGGCTATCACCATCGACTCGGCACCTTCTTCTTTGGCAAGTGCCTCTACCTTCTGCGTAAAAGCATTACCACTCTTGGCATCTGCCTCACCGACATTGCATACGTACAGCACCGGCTTGGCAGTCAGCAGGAACAGGTTCTTGGCACAGTCTTGCTCGTCCTTGCTCTCGAAGCTGACGATGCGGGCGTTCTTGCCTTGCTCCAACACCTCTTTATATGCCTTCAGAACACCAACCTCTATCTTGGCGTCTTTGTTGCCTGCAGCAGCGGCCTTCTCGGTCTTTGCCAGACGGCTGTCAATGGTCTCCAGGTCTTTCAACTGCAACTCTGTATCGATGATTTCCTTATCACGGATGGGGTCTATCGTACCGTCAACATGCGTGATGTTCTCGTCCTCAAAGCAGCGCAACACGTGGATGATAGCATCCGTCTCACGTATGATTCCTAAAAACTTGTTGCCAAGTCCTTCACCTTTAGAGGCTCCCTTGACGAGACCTGCAATGTCTACGATTTCACATGTTGCTGGCACGATGCGTCCTGGGTGTACCAGTTCGGCGAGTTTCGTCAGACGCTCGTCAGGAACGGTGATCACACCTACATTCGGCTCTATCGTACAGAAAGGGAAATTGGCTGCCTGTGCCTTCGCACTCGACAGACAGTTAAATAAGGTGGACTTGCCCACGTTAGGCAGTCCTACAATACCACATTTTAATGACATGTCAGTCTATTTACGATTTACAATTTTTCGATTTACGATTTCTTTGAGTGTGCAAAGGTAGTGCAAATCACACGAAAAACCAAAGGAAAACGTTTATTTCTTTGATTAAATCAACATTTCAAAAGAGTCTCAAAACATTTCTGTTCTGAGACTCTGAGTTATACTGCTAAGGTATTAACCTCTATTGCGGATAAATTTAATGTAATACTGATTGGTGCTGTTCTGGTAGCTGTAGTAACCGTATACAGTCGTAGAGGTAACAGTAATTCTTCCCATTCTTCGTCCCCCGTTCATATCTATCGTAAACTCTCCGGTAGGATTCAAAGTATAGGTGAATGGCTCATTTGATACTTGCCCCGTACCGTTATTGTTAAATGTATAAACAGCACCTATTGGTGCGCCATTTTCAGAACACTCAGCAAGAGTCCAACTTCCCACTAATGAAGGGTTCTTATTGATGTAAGGATACTGATAATACTTTACACCATCGCCATCGCGTCCATAGGTTACTTGGAAGTCTTCAAATTTGGATTGCACACTGATGACCAGTCGGTTACTTGTCAATTTGCTTATGTTGAAAGCATAGGAGTAGTAACTGCCTTGTCTGTCATTCAGCTGAAGGTTATTTTCTATCAAAAGCACAGAACCTTCACCAGCCCCTCCTCCGTGGTTGCCACGCTGCTTCCAAATGTGCTTGAAAGGCACAAAGATACCGTTTATATAGCTATAGTCTTCAAACGCAAACGTGGCATTGTAAGATATATATGTGTTGTTAGGGTTTATAATAACCATGCCAGGCACATTTAATGAATCGATGCCACTTATTTCTGTAGTATTAAAAGTCCAGTCATAATAAGTACCTTGAGCTTGTATAGCTTGCCATGTACCTAGCAGTTTACCACTCAGTTCCGGGTTGCCTTCACCGCCATTGCCGTTGTTAGTGGAACCTCCGTCATCACCGCCGCATGCAGCAAACAAAAATAGTAGCGATAATGCTAAGAGCCGTGTTTTTTTTCTTTTCATAGTTTGGAAATTTTGGAATTTTATTAGTCAAAATAATAGTAGATAATGCTACCAGGAGATGATGTCATAAACCTGTAGGAATAGCTGCTGACAGTGTATGGACCACATTTGCTGTCCGTATTGCGACTAGCTTTACCCTTCAGTGACTTTCCTGCCGAATATAGATATACAGTACCATCTACAGAACGTTTATACATGTTTTCAGTGGAGTGACTATAGTCATCAATGCTGATGATCCATGTTATCTTCAAGACCTTAACGGAAGTATAATCTGTTGTTGTTCCGCCGCCACTATTGTCACCGCCAGAGACAGTTTGTTCAATATAGCCATTGCCATGACAGTTATTACAGATACCATTGCCTTGACAGGTTGGACAAATGCCGTTACCATTACATAATGAGCACGTATTTTTACCTAATAAACGATCATAATAACTCGCCTGTCCTGTACCATTACATCTCTTACATTTACCCGTACCACTACAGCCTGTACCTAAGGCATAGCATTTACCGGATCCTTGACAGTAAGTGCATGTAACTTTAACAGTAGTTGTTGAATTGCCCCCATTTTGATTAGGGGGGCTACTCGGACTATCATCATCTCCACCGCCACAAGATATGAGAGACATACTGATGAAGGCTGTCATCATGATAGCAAGCACATTTCTTATTAATTTCATCTTTTCCACAATAAAAAAAGGCGTAACCATTCGTTGCTTATTGCTATCTTTGGTTACCGCCAAGTGACCTGCCGCGAAACAAGCACAAAACAGTTCACGCCTTTATGACGTGAACCTTCTAACTGCTTGTTTTCTCGCGGTGAATATATTGGCGGTATTCAAGATAGCGAGAACAAGAGCTGAAAGCTCAATCTCTGTATTATTATTACGAACAGAAACGCTATTCCGTAAGTTAATATTTTTTATTCAATCTCTGTGGTTGTGTGAGGCTGAGCCCCATCAGTTAAACCATTTAGCGTTTATTTGTCTCGTTTTTACTCCATGGGCGTTAATGGTTTTAGGGTTAAATACTGTTTTTCTCTCTCTTTCAGTTGCAAATATACTAATAATTAATTGAATTATTGTACTTTTTGGGTTAAAAAAGTAAAATGATTAAACCAAATCTATACTTTTATAGGCAAGGAAGAGATGTAACAGCCTTTAATAGCACCCGACAAGGGGGGTATAGCGAGGGGCTTTATGGCGAGTTTAACATCAATCCGTATTGCGGAGATGCTATACAGCATATCCAACAAAACAGGGTTGCGCTATGTCAGTTGTTTGGTATTGATGAGCGCAAATTGCTGTTGCCTCACCAGGTGCATGAGACGAAGGTTGTGGCCATTAATCAGGAATTCATGCAACTGAATGCTGAGGAGCGCCAACAACTATTAGAGGGTGTGGATGCCCTGATGACTAATGTTCCAGAAGTATGCATTGGAGTGTCAACTGCCGACTGCATTCCAGTGCTGCTTTACGACCCCCAGAAGCGTGTTGCTGCTGCTATTCATGCTGGATGGAGAGGCACTCAGAAGCGCATTGTAGAGAGAACCATATCTCAGATGAGTGCTGTCTATGGTTCGCGTTCAGAAGATATCGTGGCGCAGATAGGTCCAGGCATTCATATTGAGAGTTTCGAGGTGGGTGACGAGGTCTATGAGGCCTTTGCCAAAGAGGGTTTTCATATGGATATGATCAGTCGGAAATTTCCCTCCAGTGATGGGTCTGACACAGAGAAATGGCACATTGATCTGCCAGAGTGCAATCGCCAGCAACTCTTAGCCCTTGGCATTCCTTCGAATCAGATCAGCGTCTCTGCTATTGACACCTTCCAACAGCACGAGACTTACTTCTCTGCACGTCGTCTGCGCATCAATTCAGGGCGCATATTTTCAGGCATTCTTATGGTTTAGTCACGATACCTACATATACAAGCAATATGATATTCATCATCAGCGAATAGAGGATGGCAGGGATGGCCATTTCCTCGTTGGCAAAGATGAGTGGGCTGGTGGCAATGGAAATAGCCTGGGCGGCATTCTGCATACCCACCTCAATAACCACCGTGCGACGCTGTTGCTTACTGGTGTGAACCAGTTGCGACAACAACGACGAACAAGTTATGGCAATGAGTATCAGCGCGGTGACGCAAAGACCCACAACGGTGATGTTGTCGAGAATGGTGCGATGGTGCTGGGTGTAGAAGATGGTGATGAGTAATAGCAGTAGGGGGAACGCCAGTTTGCCCAGCACTCTGTCTGTCTTGGCAGCAGCTTGAGGCCAAGCATAGTGCATTCCGATACCAAGCAGTACGGGTAGCAGCATGAGCAGCAGGTTCTGCTTGATGAGGTTACTGACAGGCAGTGTGATGCCTATAGACTCGCCCACCAGTTGTGTCGTCCAGCTCATGACGAAAGGTATTGTCACCAACGTGATGACGCTGCTCAGAGCCGTCAGGGTGACTGACAGGGCTACGTCGCCCCCTGCCAATTTGGAGAACACATTCGACGAACTGCCGCCAGGACAGCATGCGATGAGTACCAGTCCGATGAAAAACACTGGCGGAAGCCCAAACAGATACGCCAATCCAAGGGCTATTGCCGGTAGTAGTATCAGTTGTCCGAATAGCGCCACCACGATGGGCCACGGATGGCGTACCACCCTCGTGAAATCTTCTATGCGCAAGGTCAAGCCCAAGTCGAACATCAGTAGTGTCAGGATGGGCAGTACAATGAAAATTGTATTCATGCTTTATGATGGATATTGTTAGTGTGCCTCCAGCCAGTTTTTGCCGAAGCCGGAGTCTGCCACTAAGGGGACTTTCATCTGGAAGGCATTCTGCATCTCTTCTAATACGATGCGCTCCACCTGTTCTTTCTCGTCAGGATAGACGCTGAAGTTCAGTTCGTCATGGACCTGTAAGATCATCTTGCTCTTGATGCCTTCAGCCTTGAAGCGCTGGAAGATGTGTATCATTGCTACCTTGATGATATCTGCTGCTGTGCCCTGTATGGGGGCGTTGATGGCGTTGCGTTCGGCAAAGCCACGAACGACGCTGTTGGCTGAGTTGATGTCGGGTAGGTAACGACGACGTCCGAATAGGGTGGTGACGTAACCTTGCTGACGGGCTATCTCCTTGGATTTCTCCATATAGTCATGTACCTGTGGGAAGGTTTGGAAGTAACCGTCTATCAGCATCTTGGCTTCGTTGCGCGGTATGTCTAAGCGCTCCGCTAAACCAAAGACGGTGATGCCATAAATGATGCCAAAGTTGGCACGCTTTGACTTGGTGCGTTCGTCGCGCGTCACTTCGTCAATGGTCTTTTTGTAGATATTGGCAGCAGTGGCAGCATGCAGATCCTTGCCTTCGCGGAATACCTCTATCATGTTCGCATCACCACTCAAGTGTGCCATTACGCGTAGTTCTATCTGGCTGTAGTCGGCAGAGAAGAACAGACAACCAGGTTCTGGAATGAAAGCCTTGCGGATTTCTTTGCCGTCCTCGCCACGAATGGGAATGTTCTGCAGGTTGGGGTCGCTGCTCGACAGGCGCCCTGTAGCGGTGATGGTTTGGTTAAAGGAGGTGTGGATATGTCCTGTACGCGGATTGATGAGCTTTGGCAGAGCTTCAATATAAGTTCCGATGAGTTTCTTCAGTCCGCGATGCTCTAGGATGTCAGCTACGATTTCGTGCTTGTGTTTCAGCTGTTGCAGCACTTCCTCTGAGGTGACGTATTGTCCTTTCTTGGTCTTTTTGGCTTTCTCAACAATCTTCAACTTATCAAAGAGAATTTCTCCTACTTGTTTGGGCGAGGCAATATTAAACTGCCCACCTGCCAATTCATAGATGCGCGCTTCAAGGTCGACCATCCGTTGCGTGAGTTGTGTTGAGGTCTCCTTCAGTGATGCTGTGTCCAGACAGACGCCATTCATTTCCATCTCTGCCAATACCGGCATCAGCGGCATTTCTATCTCGTAGAAGAGTTTTTCGCAATCGTGCGCCTTGAGTTCAGGTTCGAGCTTGTTCTTTAGCTGCAGGGTGATGTCTGCATCTTCGCAAGCATACTCATAGACATCGGTAGGGGAGAGCTCACGCATGCTTCGCTGGTTTTTACCTTTTGCACCTATCAGCTCGTCGATATGGATGGTCTTGTAATGCAGATACACCTCAGCCATATAATCCATATTATGACGAAGTTCCGGTTGAATGAGATAGTGTGCTATCATCGTATCCCACAGCTTACCTTTTAGCTCAACACCATAGTTACGTAACACCTCGAGGTCGTACTTCAGGTTTTGTCCAATCTTTAAAATCGAAGGGTCTTCATAAAGCGGTTTGAAGATATTGACAATTCGCAACGCCTCTTCTCGTTCAGCAGGCACAGGAACATAAAACGCTTTGTGTTCCTCAACCGAGAAGCTTAAACCTACCAATTCGGCATCGATAGCAGACGTAGAAGTGGTTTCCGTATCTAGAACGAGAAAATCTTTTGTCCTAAAAAAGTCATATAATTTTCGCGCATCTTCTTCACTTTCAACGAGTTTGTATTCGTGAGGCACCGTTTTTAAGCTCTCAAAACTCGAAAATTCTGAATCGGTCGCACCTTCGTCCGCAAATTCGGCAAAGAGATCGAGTTGTCCGTTAGCAGGTTTTTGCTTTACTTCAGATTTTTTAAGAATTTTGTTTGCCAGGCTTTTGAACTCAAGGTCTTCCAAGATTTTGGAGAGTTCTGCTTCGTTAGGTTGCGTGACTTTCAATTCGTCCATCTTGAGTTCGATGGGTACATCGGTTCTGATGGTAGCTAAGAATTTAGAAAGTTTGATTTCATCGATGTGTGTTTCGACTTTTTTCTTGAGTGCTCCTTTCAGTTCAGACGTTCTTTCTATCAACTGTTCAACATTGCCAAAGTCGTTGATGAGTTTTACGGCTGTCTTTTCTCCCACACCAGGACAACCAGGGAAGTTATCAGAAGCGTCACCCATCAATGCTAGCAAATCGATGACAGCAGACGTCGATGGAATGGCATATTTTGCTTTTACCTCCTCTGGTCCCATTACTTCATAGCCGCCTCCATGACGAGGACGATACATAAACACATTGTCGGTGACCAGTTGTCCGTAGTCTTTATCCGGTGTAAGCATATAAGTAGTGATGCCTTGCTTGCCGGCTTTCGTTGCCAGCGTGCCTATCACGTCGTCAGCCTCGAAACCGTCAACTTGCAGGATGGGTATGTTCCAAGCTCGTAGCAGGTCTTTGATGATGGGTATAGCTTTACGGATATCTTCCGGTGTAGCTTCGCGCTGGGCTTTATAAGCTGGATATGCCTCACTGCGGAAAGTAGGACCATGAGGGTCAAAGGCAACCCCCAGGTGAGTGGGTTGCTCCTTTGTCAGCACCTCTTGCAAGGTATTGACAAAGCCTACGATAGCTGACGTATTCAGTCCCTTTGAGTTGATACGAGGGTTCTTGATAAATGCGTAGTACGACCTGTAGATGAGTGCGTATGCGTCAAAAAGGAATAGTTTATCCATAACAATATGTAAATTTTCGCGTAAAATTACTAAAAAATAAGTTATTATCCAATTATTTTCAGTAATTTTGTGGAAAAATTAGGAAACTCATGGATTACGTAAGCATCATTAAACAGCCAATTTCGCATGATTTAGCTGATTTCATCGCTCTTTTTGAACAAGCGCTGACATACCAGCCTGGTGGCGTGTTGGAGTCTGCATTGAAACATATCAGACAGCGGGGAGGAAAGCGCATGCGTCCTATCCTGATGTTGCTGATGGCAAAAAACTATGGGAGTGTGTCGGATGTCACCTTACATTCGGCAATCGGTCTGGAATTGCTTCATACGGCCTCACTGGTTCATGATGATGTCGTAGACGAGAGTGCTGAGCGTAGAGGACAACCGTCAGTCAATGCCTCGTTTAATAATAAGAAAGCAGTTCTGATAGGTGATTATATTCTCTCCACTGCCTTGCTTCACGTTGCTTATACCAATCACCAACAGATTGTGCAACAGTTGGCTGAGTTGGGTCGTACTTTAGCGGCTGGTGAGATACTTCAGTTGGAGAATATCCAGCGCGAAGACATCAGCGAAGACACTTACTATCAGATCATTCAGCAGAAGACGGCAGCACTCTTTGAGGCTTGTGCTGCCATTGGAGCAATGTCAGCAGGTGCGACGACTGAAGAGGTAGAGCGTGCCCGCATGTTTGGTCGGAATTTGGGTATCATGTTTCAGATTCGCGATGACATCTTTGATTATTTTGATGCAAAAGAGGTTGGTAAGCCTACAGGTAACGATATGGCTGAAGGCAAACTGACACTTCCTGTTATCTATGCGTTGAATAATACGAATTATGAATCCATGCACACCTTGGCTCACAAAGTAAAGGCAGGAACAATCAATGCTGATGAAATCGCAGTTTTGGTTGAGTTTACCAAACAACAGGGTGGCATCGATTATGCTGAGCAGTGTATGACAAAATTCAGCCAACGCTGCAAGGAATATATAGACAACGACGTTAAACAGGCGGATATACACGATGCGCTGTCGGCTTATGTAGATTATGTTGTTCAGCGTAACTATTGATACGGATATGCGCCTTTGCGGCAAATAAGAAAAGCGGCTCAAGAAAAGCCGCTTTTCCTAATTAATACTTTCTTTTCAGATTAAACAGTCTTACTATCTCTTAGAAGAACTTAATTTCGTGTCCTTCCAGTTCTGTGAGCAACAGGTTAGCCAGACGGCTGGTGCCCAAGCGGAACAGTTCGTTGTTAAGCCAGTCTTCACCCAGCACTTCCTTTACGATGGTGTAGTAGGTGAGGGCATCCATCACGGTGTTGATGCCACCAGCAGGCTTGAAACCAACGCGGATGCCAGTCTTCTGGAAGTATTCCTTGATGGCCTGACACATCACATAAGCAGCTTCAGGTGTAGCGCTAACCTTCTCCTTACCGGTAGAAGTCTTGATGTAGTCAGCACCGGCATACATCGAGAGGATAGAGGCTTTCTTGATGTTGGCGCAAGAGCCCAGGTCGCCCGTTTCCAGAATAACCTTCATGGGAACGTCACCGCAGGCTGCCTTCTGCTCTCTGATTTCATCGCAGACCGTTTCATAGTCGCCACTCAGGAACTGTCCTACGTGCATGACGATATCGACGTTTTTGGCACCATCGCGAATGGCGAGTGACGTCTCGGCAATCTTGATCTCCATGAGTGCCTGTGATGATGGGAAGGCACCACTGACGACGGTGGGAATGACGCCACCAACCTCCAGCGACTGGCTGACCAACTTGGCAAAGCGAGGATAGGTGACAACCGTTGCTACATGTGGGAAGTGGGGATATTCGTGTGCAAACTGGTTTACCTTCTCAACCAGTTGTAGTACGCTTTCGTCAGAGTCTAGCGTCGTCAGCGTTGTCAACTCGATGCTGCCGAACATAAAGCGCTTTACTTCTGGTGTGTCGTTCTCAGGAACTTTCTCCTTGATAATCTTCTCTACGGCAGCCTTCACCTCTTCATCTTTAATATCGAGGTTGTATAGGTTTAAGGCCTGCTGGTACATGTCTTCCAAATGCTCATCGTGGTGATGATGCTCGTGTCCGCAATTGCAATGTTCTTTCATAGTTTTCTTTAAATTTTGGTTAATAATTAAAATGTTGTCTCTTTATTTCAGTTTCTCATTATTTATATGACGATTCTTATCGCGCTTTGTCTTCTTTTCGATAGACCTTTCAAGTGCTTTTGTAAGGTCAGTTCCTGTTTGGTTTGCCAGGCATAGCAACACCCAGAGAATATCCGCCATTTCTTCACCCAGAGCAGATTTACCATTGTCATCTCTGCGTGGGTCGTCGGTTTTCCATGACTGTTCGCCATAGCGACGCGCTATGATACGTGCCAGTTCACCAACCTCTTCAGTCAGCACCGTCATGTTAGTCAGTTCAGTGAAATAACGTACACCGTATGTTTTAATCCACTGATCTACAGTGCGTTGAGCTTCCTGTAACGTCATATTACTCTTTATTCTTAGTGTCCATACAGATGGTGACAGGTCCATCGTTCAACAGTTCCACTTTCATGTCAGCACCAAACTCGCCCGTCTTGACTTGTTTTCCTATGGCATCAGACAACTTTTCGCAGAACTCATGGTAGAGTGGGATAGCGTGTTCGTGTGAGCCAGCATGAATCCACGAGGGACGATTGCCTTTCTTATAGCTGGCAAACAGCGTGAACTGGCTTATCACCAATGCCTCTCCATCAACCTCCGTGATAGCACGGTTCATGATGTGATTCTCGTCATCGAATACACGAAGGTTTGCAACCTTCCGTACCAGCCAGTCAACATCCTCGGACGTGTCCTCGTTGCAGATGCCGACGAGTATCAGAAACCCCTGTGCTATTGCTGATTTCAGGGTACCTTCTATTGTGACGCTTGCGTGACTGACACGTTGTATGACAACTCTCATGCTGCAAAGTTACTCAATATTTTTGATACTTCCAAATTTTTCACCATTCTTTACTATGTGTTCCTTATAGCAACACGCCGTTTTACGATGAGCAACACGCCGTTTTACGATGAGCAACACGCCGTTTTACTTTTAGAGGGTATTTTCTTCGTGGAAATGCTGGAATACGATTTGCGCTTTGGCACTACCTATTACTTGTTGTAAAGAAGCAAGATCTGCCTCCTTTATCCGTTTTACCGACTTGAAGACTTTCAGCAACTCGTCACGTGTTTTCGGACCAATACCTTTGATGTTGTCCAGCTCTGAATGCAGCGCGTGTTTAGAACGCTTGTCACGATGAAATGTGATGGCAAAACGGTGAACCTCGTCCTGCAGTTGTGTGAGGACGCGGAAAAGGTCTGAGTTGGTCTTCATTCCAATGACACGTGGTGGGAATCCGTATAGCAACTCGTTGGTACGATGGCGGTCGTCTTTTGCCAATCCTGCAATAGGAATATCCAGTCCTAATTCATCTTGCACAGCTTGTCGGATGACCTCCATTTGCCCCTTTCCACCATCAGCAACAATGAGGTCGGGTAGGGGTTCTTCTTCCTCTATCAGCCGTTTATACCTTCTGTATACCACCTCCTTCATTGACGCATAGTCATCCGGTCCAACAACCGTTTTAATGTTGTATTTACGGTAGTCCTGCTTTGAGGGTTTCATCTTCTTGAACACCACACACGCAGCAACGGCATCCGTTCCAGAGATGTTTGAGTTGTCGAAACACTCAATTTGGTACGGCATTTTTGACAAGTGCAAAAGGTCCTGAAGTTCCTTCATCAGCCTGACTTGTTTCTGCTCAGGATTTAGTTTTTCAGCCTGCTTTAATCGGTCGAACTTATACTGTTTTCCATTCATGAGTGACAGTTCCAATAGCGTCTTTTTATCACCTCTTTGTGGTACGGTAATGACGACGCCTTCCAGGTCGATGTCAACCTCCTGTGGCAGGATGATTTCCTTGGCGTTGCTTTGGAAGCGTTCGCGCATCTCAACGATAGCGAGTTGCAGCAGTTCCGCATCCGACTCGTCGAGTTTCTTCTTGTATTCAAAGGTAAACGACTGGTTTATCTGGCCGTTCGATACGTGGATGTAGTTGATAAAAGCCACCTTTTCATCGTTAGCGATACTCAGCACATCCACATTGTCAATCGTATGGCTTACGACCTCACTCTTAGCTACAAACTGCTCAATTAACAGGTACCGTCGTTTCAGTTCCTCGGCTTCTTCAAATCTTAGTTCTTCAGCCAACTTGAGCATCTCTGCTTTCATTTGTTGAAGCACCACCCTGGTGTTACCCTTTAGAATTTCTCTGGCTTGCTCAATGTTTCTCTGATATTCCTCCATTGTCTGCTTTCCAACGCAAGGCCCGCCACAATTTTTGATGTGGTATTCCAGACAGACCTGGTATTTCTTTTGTTCCACACCCTCCTTCGTAATAGGGAAGCGGCAGGTGCGTGGATGATACAGTTTTTTGATGAGTTCCAATACGGCGTACATCGATGAAATATGGGAATATGGACCGTAATACGTTCCCCATTTTTTATTGATGGTTCTCGTGTTAAATATACGCGGCAGATACTCCTTAGTGATGCAAATGCTTGGGTAAGTCTTTCCGTCTTTTAGGAGTACGTTATACCTAGGGTTGTACTTCTTGATTAGTGCATTTTCCAATAGCAGCGCATCCTCCTCAGTATTCACCACCGTATAGCTGATATCCCATATTTTCGAAACCAGTACTTTGGTTTTAAACCGATCGACCTCAGTATGGAAGTAAGACGAGACTCGACTCTTCAGGTTTTTAGCTTTACCCACATAGATAATCGTGCCCTCAGTATCGTAATACTGATAGCTTCCAGGTTTTTCAGGTAACGCCCTTACTATTGCCCTGAGCCGTTCTAACCGAGCCTCGTTTTCTTCTTTTGTCATACTAAGTGTTTCACGTGAAACATCAATTTACACCACCATCAATGTAGTAATCTCCGTATCCTTGTCGAATACGTCACGACCATGCAGGCCCTCATCGGTGATTTCGATTAAGAAGTTTACCATGATTTTCTTTGGATTGAACTTCTTTACCAGGTCGCACGCTGCCTTCATCGTTCCACCTGTTGCCAAAAGATCGTCATGCAGTAATACGACGTCTTTGTCGTTGATGGCGTCCTCGTGTATTTCTATGGTATCCGTTCCGTATTCCTTTTCGTAACTCTCCTGTACCGTTGCTGCCGGCAGTTTTCCTGGTTTACGAGCCAGTACGATACCTGCTCCCAGTTTCACAGCCAGTGCCGATGCCATCACGAAGCCTCTACTTTCTATTCCTACAATTTTAGTAATACCTTTGTTTTTGTACATCTCATATAACTCGTCAACCATAATTTGCAGACAAGCAGGATTTTTAAACAAGGTAGTTACATCACGGAAGTTAATGCCTTTCTGTGGGAAATCAGGAATACATCTCAGATTTGCCATCAATGTTTTGTTGTTCATAAGCTTTGGTTTTAATTTTATTTCTTTTATGTTTATCTTAATAGTTGTTTCACGTGAAACATTATCTGCCCAACAATACCAACATCGCATTGATGTCACTCGGACTTACACCAGGAATTCTGCTAGCTTGGGCAAGCGTCTCTGGTTGGATTCTCTCCAGCTTCTGACGAGCCTCAGTAGATATGGCAGTAAGGTTTGGATAGTCGAACTTACCTTTTATCTTAATATTCTCTAGACGGTGCATCTTCTCTGCAACCATTCTTTCTCGTTCGATGTACCCTTTGTACTTGATGCGTATCTCTGCCGCTTCTGCTATTTCCGCTTGTCTGTTGGGCAGTTCGCCGATGAGTGACTTCAACTCTGGTACTATTTGGTACAGCTTCTCAAAATTCAGTTCAGGTCGTGCCACGAGGTCTTCCAATTTACATCCGTACACCAGTGGGGTAGAGCCTATTTGCTCTAAAGCGCTATTGACGATTTTGGGTTTCACGGCATATTCTTTGCAGAAGTTTTCCACTTTACTGATGCCTTCTTTCTTCTTTAGCCACCAGTCGTAGCGTTCGCGTTTTGCAATACCCAGTGCGTATGCTTTTTCCGTCAGGCGTGCATCCGCATCATCCTGTCTTAGCAGTATTCTGTATTCAGCTCTTGAGGTAAACATACGATACGGTTCGTCAACGCCCTTCGTCACCAGGTCGTCTATTAAGACGCCGATATATGCTTCGTCGCGCTTGAGTTCAAACGTCTTTTCCGATGATGCATATCCAGCAGTTGTGCTACCAGCCTTGATGGCTGCATTGATACCCGCTATTGTACCCTGTCCGCCAGCTTCTTCATAGCCTGTGGTGCCATTCACCTGACCAGCCATAAAGAGTCCACCTATCATCTTCGACTCCAGTGAGTGTTTCAGTTGGGTGGGGTCAAAGAAGTCGTATTCTATGGCATAGCCAGGTCTGTAAACCTTAAGGTCTCTAAGGGCAGGAATTTTTTTCAGCGCGGCAATCTGTACGTCCATCGGCAACGACGAAGAGAAGCCATTAAGATACATCTCGTTGGTATCTTCACCTTCAGGTTCTAGGAACAGCAAGTGTTGGGTACGTTCTGGAAAGGTGACGAGTTTTGTTTCTATCGACGGACAGTAGCGAGGTCCGATGCTTTGTATCTGACCATTATATAGTGGAGAGTCTGCCAGTCCGCTCTTTAAGGTCTCGTGGACTTCTTCATTGGTATAGCAAACCCAGCAGGGCAGCTGTTTTAAGAGCCGCTGTTGACCCATGTATGAGAACTGGTAATAACCATTCTCTCCGTCTTGACGTTCCATATCCTCGAAATGGATGGAGCGCTTGTCGATGCGGACTGGCGTGCCAGTCTTCATGCGGGCAGAGCGTATTCCGTGACGGGTGATGCTTTCAGTGAAGTGGGGCACAGCAGGTTCAGCAATGCGTCCGCCAGCTACCATCTTCCTGCCAATGTGCATCAAGCCATTAAGAAAGGTTCCTGCCGTCACGATGACACACTTGGCACGAAGTTCACACCCCCAGATGGTTCTTACGCCAACGACGTATGTCGCAACAGGAGACCCTTTTGGTGCCGATTCCACCAACAGCTCGTCAGCCTGGTCTTGCCAGATGTCAAGATTTGGTGTGGCATCAAGCACAGAGCGCCATTGCCAGATGAACTTTCCTCTGTCACATTGCGCCCTCGGACTCCATACTGCTGGACCCTTCGAGCGGTTCAGCATGCGAAACTGGATGGCAGTAGCATCTGTTACCAGTCCCATCTGACCTCCCAGGGCGTCAATCTCGCGCACTATCTGTCCTTTGGCAATTCCACCAACGGCAGGGTTGCACGACATTTGTGCTATCTTGTTCATGTCCATCGTGACAAGACAAGTCTTTGCTCCCATGTTGGCAGAAGCTGTTGCAGCCTCGCAGCCAGCATGTCCGCCACCTATCACTATCACGTCGTATTTCAGAATCATGTTGCAAAATTACTAAAAAACACCCGCAAAACAAAGAATCTGTTTCTTTTTTTGCGTTCACAGGCAAAGTTTAGTCTATTTTGCAAAGGTACTAAATCTTTTTTGTAAGGCTACGTAAACGGATGGATTTCGTATAAATAATAGATTTTCTTACGTAAACGTTTGCTTATCTCATAAATTTATAGTAATTTTGCAATCTCAACGTGTATGCACGTACCTAGATATTAGTAATTACATTAACAATTTAATTCTATAATTTATGTGGTTATTCAGTTCATCAATTGGTCGTAAGGTTGTAATGTCCGTGACGGGACTGTGCCTGATCTTGTTCTTGACATTCCATTGTGCCATGAACATCGTTGCACTATTCTCTGGCGAGGCTTACAACTGGATTTGCGAGATGTTGGGTGCTAACTGGTATGCTCTTGTGGCAACTATGGGCTTGGCAGCATTGGCACTCATTCACATTGTCTATGCTTTCATCTTGGAGATGCAGAACCGTAAGGCGCGTGGCTCTGAGCGTTATGATGTAACGGCAAAACCGGAAAAGGTGGAATGGGCCTCCCAACACATGTTGGCTTTAGGCTTAATCATCCTCATCGGTCTGCTGTTGCACTTGAAGCATTTCTGGTACAACATGATGTTTGCCGAAATCGTAGGTATGGAACTACAGTATGGTCCTACTGACGGTTTTGCATGGATTCAGGAGACGTTCTCTAATCCTGTCATGGTGGTGATTTACCTTATCTGGTTCTGTGCCATCTGGTTCCATCTGGCTCACGGTTTCTGGTCAGCTCTTCACACGCTGGGTGCCAGCGGCAAGATATGGCTGAAGCGCATCCAGTGGATTGGGCTTATCTATGTCACACTACTCATGCTGGGCTTTACCGTAGTGGTGTTGGGCTTTGCCTTCGGTTGCGCACCCTCGCTCTGTACAGGTGTATGCTCCTAATAAATCGAAAATCGTAAATCCGTAAATCGTAAATAAGAATTATGGCTAAAATATTAGATTCTAAAATTCCCGCAGGTCCTGTATCTGAGAAATGGAAGGAATATAAAGCTCATCAGCGACTTGTTAATCCGAAGAATAAGCTGAAGCTGGATGTCATCGTTGTTGGTACAGGTCTGGCTGGTGCATCGGCTGCTGCTTCTCTTGGTGAGATGGGTTTCAACGTTATCAACCTGTGCATTCAGGACTCACCTCGTCGAGCTCACTCTATTGCAGCTCAGGGTGGTATCAATGCTGCCAAGAACTATCAGAACGACGGCGACTCCATTTACCGCTTGTTCTACGACACTGTAAAAGGCGGCGACTATCGTGCCCGCGAGGCCAACGTGTATCGTCTGGCAGAGGTTTCAAACAACATTATTGACCAGTGCGTGGCTCAAGGTGTTCCCTTCGCACGCGAGTACGGTGGCATGCTGGCCAACCGCTCTTTCGGTGGTGCTCAGGTAAGTCGCACGTTCTATGCCAAAGGTCAGACGGGTCAGCAACTGCTGCTCGGTGCCTATAGCTCACTGTCGTGTCAGGTACAGGCCGGCAAGGTGAAGCTCTACACCCGCTACGAGATGGAGGATGTCGTGATTGTTGACGGACGTGCCCGTGGTATCATTGCCAAGAATCTCGTAACCGGACAGCTGGAGCGCTTCTCTGCCAATGCAGTGGTTATCGCTACTGGTGGTTATGGCAACACCTATTTCCTCTCTACGAATGCTATGGGATGCAACTGCACCGCTGCCGTTCAGTGCTATCGCAAAGGTGCTTACTTTGCCAATCCTTCTTACGTACAGATTCACCCCACGTGTATCCCCGTCCATGGCGACAAGCAGTCGAAGCTGACGCTGATGTCGGAGTCGCTGCGTAACGACGGTCGCATCTGGGTTCCCAAGAAGCTGGAGGATGCCAAGGCATTACAGGCTGGAACCAAGCAGGGCTGGGAGATTCCTGAGGAAGACCGCGACTACTACTTGGAGCGCCGCTATCCGGCTTTCGGCAACCTCGTTCCTCGTGACGTTGCCAGCCGTGCTGCCAAGGAGCGTTGCGACAAGGGCTTCGGCGTGAACAACACGGGTCTGGCTGTGTTCCTCGACTTCTCGGAGTCTATCAACCGTCTGGGTCTCGATGTCATCATGCAGCGCTATGGCAACCTTTTCGAGATGTACGAGGAGATTACCGATGTATTCCCTGGCGACGTTGCCAACGAAATCAACGGCGTGAAGTACTACAAGCCCATGATGATCTATCCCGCTATCCACTACACCATGGGTGGCATCTGGGTTGACTACGAGCTGCAGACCACCATCCCTGGTCTGTTCGCTATCGGCGAGTGCAACTTCTCCGACCACGGTGCTAACCGTCTGGGTGCTTCGGCACTGATGCAGGGCTTGGCCGACGGTTATTTCGTGCTGCCTTACACCATCCAGAACTATCTGGCTGACCAGGCTGTATGGCCTAAGATTTCCACAGACCGTCCTGAGTTTGACGAGGCTGAGAAGGCCGTCAATGCTGAACTCGACCGTCTGCTGAACATCAAGGGTAAGCGCTCGGTTGACTCTATCCACAAGGAACTGGGTCACATCATGTGGGAGTATGTCGGCATGGGTCGTACCGCTGAGGGCTTGAAGACGGGTCTGAAGAAGATGCACGACTTGGAGAAGGAGTTCGACACCAACCTCTTTGTGCCTGGCACGAAGGAGGGTCTGAACGTTGAGCTCGACAAGGCTATCCACCTGCGCGACTTCTTCACCATGGGTCAACTCGTAGCCTTCGACGCCCTTTCTCGTAATGAGAGCTGCGGCGGTCACTTCCGCGAGGAGTACCAGACCGAGGAAGGCGAGGCCAAGCGCGACGACGAGAACTACTTCTACGTAGGCTGCTGGGAGTACAAAGGCAAGGGCAACGAGCCTGAGCTCATCAAGGAGCCGCTGGAGTACGAGGCTATCAAGGTACAGACACGTAACTATAAGAACTAATAACAATGGCAAAGAATATTTCATTTACAATAAAGTTCTGGCGCCAGAATGGCCCCAAGGACGCAGGTCATTTCGATACGCACGAAATGCACGACATCCCCGATGACACCTCGTTCCTCGAGATGCTCGACATCCTGAACGAGGAACTCATCAACGAGGGCAAGGAGCCCTTCGTGTTCGACCACGACTGCCGCGAGGGTATCTGCGGCATGTGCTCTCTCTACATCAACGGTACGCCGCACGGCAAGACGGAGCGTGGAGCTACTACCTGTCAGCTCTACATGCGCCGCTTCAACGATGGCGACGTCATCACCGTTGAGCCTTGGCGCTCTGCTGCCTTCCCCGTCATCAAGGACTGCATGGTAGACCGCAATGCCTTCGACAAGATTATGCAGGCCGGCGGCTATACCACCATCCGTACTGGTCAGGCTCAGGATGCTAACGCCATCCTCATCCCCAAGGAGGATGCCGACGAGGCAATGGACTGCGCCAGCTGCATCGGTTGCGGCGCCTGCGTAGCTGCTTGTAAGAACGGCTCTGCTATGCTCTTCGTGTCTAGTAAGGTAAGCCAGCTCGCCCTGCTTCCGCAAGGTCGCGTAGAGGCTGCCCGTCGTGTGAAGAACATGGTAGCTAAGATGGATGAGCTGGGCTTCGGCAACTGCACCAACACCCGTGCCTGCGAGGCTGTTTGCCCGAAGAACGAGACCATCTCGAACATCGCGCGTCTGAACCGCGAGATGCTGAAGGCAAAGATTGCCGACTAATGTAGCGCATACATTATTAGTAATAGAAGAGTGCCGCTGATGACTCATGTCAGCGGCACTCTTTCTTGTGATTGCTCCAAGCGCGTTATTGTCTGTAAATCACTTGCGGAGCCAGAACTTGTGGGAGCCGGCACCACTGGACTTGAGACCTGAGGAGGGGTCGGAAACTAGCAGCGCGAGTTCTCTGGAGGCTGCGCTGCGACTGAGGTGGTTCAGGTTAGCATACTGCTGCAGGGTGATGAATCCTTTCTTGTCGATGTACTCGAGGGCTCGTTGCAGACGCTCGTCAGGTGTGTAGGGCGTGCGGGCAGAGGTTTTGGCGGACAGTCGCTCGAAGGTGTTCTCGCGATTGATGTCGTTTATCAGTTTCCTGTCAACCTTGAAGTTGATGCCTCTTGCCTTTACGTGGCGGTATTTGGTATTTTCTTCCATTTCATCGGCAAATTGCAGTGCCAGCGAGAATACGCCGAGGTTGTCAATCTTCATGGTGTGTCCCATCGGCAGATAGTTCTTCATCACCACTGCCAGTGTGTCCAGCACGCCCCTGATGTTTCCTTCGCTGAATGCCGGCGAATTAACGTGAATGAGTTCAACGACCTTGTCATAGTCGAACTCGGTGTAGACTTGCATCTTGGGAAATATTCGTCCCTTTTTGCCATTGCCCATGCCTGCGGGCATCTCGTTAATGGTGTAACCTGCCATAATACTGATTATTGTATGTTGATTTCGTATTAAACTATTCATTTCTTATTGATTGCATTTTTACTACCCTGCCAAGCGCTTTTTGTTTTCTCGCTGAGCACTTTTCCATCCCAAACTTTGGTACGTACATCCCAAACTTTGGTACGGCCATCCCAAACTTTGGGACGGAAATTTCTTGCAAAGGAACAAACTTTTTTCCAAATGTGCAAATTATTTCCCAGATAATACCAGATTTACTGGCAAATAACACCTTTAAAAATAGACAATACCATAGTGGCGGAGGGCATTGAGAACACCGTCATCATCGACAGAAGTGGTGACATAGTCTGCCTGCTGCTTTAACTCGTCAATGGCATTTCCCATAGCGATGCCGATGCCTGCCTGCAGAATCATGGATGTGTCATTGCCACCATCACCAAAAGCAATCGTCTGACTGATGTCGAGACCATCATGACGAGCAATGGCGACAATACCCTTTCCTTTATCTGCGCCGTTTGCCGTAATATCCGTAAACTCAGGATGCCAACGACCCGAGATACATTGGGGCAAACGTGCCATCAGTTGCTGCTCGTAATCAGCAGGGAAGAAGGGTGTCAGTTGCAGGATATCCTGCTTCAGAACCTCTTCCAAAGGAGAAGCCTTGTCCAGATTCTTGACGGCAAGCATTTGCCGGAAGATACGGTCCACATCACCTGTGGGGTCAAGTACGGCAACGTCTTTCTTGCCAACAACGATGAGGCTATATCCCTTAGCTTTTGAATCCTCAACGACAGTCATCACGTCACTCTTGGCAATAGGCTGGCAGGTCACAAACTCGTCACCGACGAAACACAAGGCTCCATTCGTCGTGATGTATCCGTCAATAAGCTGTTCGATGGCACCAAGGTTCGTAATGATAATCGGCGGTCGACCTGTAGCAATATACACATGATGTCCGTTAGCCTTTGCCTGTGTCAGGGCAAGGATGGTAGACGGCGGTATCTCATGAGTCTTGAAACTAACCAGCGTACCGTCGATATCGAAGAAAAGGGCATATCTTTTACTCATACGAAGTGACTATTAAAATTGGTGCAAAGATACGACTTTTTCTCCAAATAGTAGCATCTCCGCATCATGTTTTGGAGGGATAGACCCCAAGAACAGCAACACGCCAATGCTGCCAAACCGTTGAACAGATGGGTTGAGATGGTGATGTAAGCTAAATGAAGCAGCCACTCTGACCTGAAGAGGACGTTCCCGTCGGCAGACTACGTGAAGAATGGCCGGTATGTCTTCAATATCGGAGGCAACAGCTATCAGTTTCACGATGATGTGCTATATTCATCCACTCTTTGCGCTCAGCTTCTGTCATTTTCTCTATGGCATAACGCAGTGTGGTGCGCGGCATGTCGTGGGCATGCTGGCGCAGGAAGTCGCGCAGCAGATCCATGCTGCATTGTTTTCCCATCTCACGCAGCATCCAACCCACAGCTTTGTGCATGAGGTCGTGAGGGTGATGCAGATGCTTCTCGGCGTAGCGCAGACACCATGAGGGGTCACCCTGCTGGGATGTCTTCCATGTGCACACCATGCTTATGCGCTGTCGCCAGAGACATGGGCTTGCGGCAAGACTGTCGAGAATAGCTATTTTATCTCCTAAGTGGGAGGGCAGCAACAGCCAGTGACCTAAGATTTTTGGTGCCGAGAGGTCTACTAGGTCCCAGTTGTTAGCCTGCTCAGCATATTTCAGGTACATCGCCACGATTTCATCGCGTTTACGGATAGCCTCAGCATCGTTATATAGTCGTTTTGTAGCCAGTTTCTCAAATTGCGCAACCATGATGAGCAGTCCGCAGAGTCTTACCTCATGCCAGCGCGACATCAGCAGTTCCGGCACTTCGCTGAGTGGTGTGTCCTTGGCAGCTTTTACTACCTCTCGCGTCTGTGGCACTTTAAGTCCTAAGAACTCATCACCCTCGCCATACTCTCCAGGCCCCGTCTTGAAGAAGTGCATCAGCACCTGTCGCTGCTCGTCATTGCGTAGCGACTCCATATAGTCTATCATCTCCGTTGCTACTGTCATCATCTTTATTTCATTTCTTCTGGTTCCCACAAATGTCGCTGCATATCCACACGGCCGTTGGCTTTGAACGATACGCCTTCCTGCTCTAATAGCGTGCGCTGAAGGCTCCATCCTGGCGCTGTACGCCCCTCGCAGTTGACCACGCGGTGACAGGGTAGGGAGACGCTTTCTGGCGAATAGCGCAGCACGCGACCTACCATCCGCGAGTGTGAGGGCCAGCCAGCCCAAGCGGCTATAATGCCGTAGGTGGTGACCCATCCCCGAGGTATCTGGCTGACGATGTTGAGCACATCATCTTGAAAGATATGAGCCTGCTCTGTCGACATTTTGTCAGGATATTCTCGCATAGTCGTTTTAGCCTAAAAAGATGTGAGTTAACTCAAATCATCCATTGAGTTAACTCGCAAGTACTTTTGAGTTAACTCACATGATAAAGAGGGATTATTTCCTCGTCCAGGTCTGGGTCTCGTAGAGGAAACCGATGTATCCGCGTACCTTCAGTTTGTTGCCTTCCAGCCAGATGGAGCACTTGTAGTCCTTGCCATTCTTGGGATTATAGATGCGGCCATCTTCCCACTTGTCTTTCTTCTTGCTGAGACCAGAGAGGATGTTCACGCCCATCAGTTTTCTGCTCTGCAGTTTCTTGTCCTTGTTGTGTACATCCTTGGTGTCAGGACCTTTCTGTAGCCACACAATCTTGCCGTTCACCTTGCCATTCTGTTCATAGATTTCAACCTGGGCATCGCCAGCCTCAGTGAGCCATTTACCTTTAATGTCCTGACCATATCCCATCGTTGCGATGAGGCCAATCATGATGCTAAATAAAATTTTTTTCATAATTTTGTTGATGTTTTTTTAGTTTATATTATATGATCTGCTTCTGCTTTGTTACTTTACCTTCCAGACATTGAGCACGATGCCCTTGAAGTCCTTCACCCATTCCGGCTGACAGACAAACAGCGCGTTGTTCAGTCAGGCATAGCGGCTATTCTTAGGTGCCTCAAACTGTGGTGCCGCCTTAAAGTAATAATAAGGATTACCCTGCGCATCTTTTCCGTCGCATACCAGTCCCCGGTTACGTACATGGATATAGATGCCATCGTCCGTCTTGATGCTGTAGATGGCCTCGAGTTGTTCAGATACGACTCCATTTCCTTTATTTCATCAGTTTCTTGATTTGCTGTTCTGACGCTTCAGGGAGCAGCTGGCGGAAGTGAGTAAGCATCCGTTCGTACGATTCCTCAGGTGAGCGTTCACAACGGCAGGCCTCTCCACCCAACAGCTGTTCTGGTGTTGTCAGCAGCGACCAGCCCCATCCGTACTCTCGGTTGTGCTTATCAACAGGGTAGACAAAATCTTCCGTCACGATATAGCAGCCCATTTGCAGGCGAGTGACATAGCCATCGAACTTGCTGCGCATCTTTGGTCCTGTAAAGCCGCAGGCGGCTCTCAGTTCGCGCGTAATCATGCTCCCTTGTTCTTGCAGCGTCAGCAGGATGGCTTCCTCGATGCTGCCCTCTTCAGGTTGGGGATGCGTGCTGCGGCGATAGTTCATGAAGTCGGGCCACCACTCACGGCTTATAAAGCCCGCCTTCTGAGCGAAGAATTTGCCGTAGACGCAGTTGCCCTCCGTCACCACAGGACCTTTCCATTTCCAGAGCGGCCAATCCCAGCCACCATCAGGGAATACCACATATCGGCAGTCGGGGTCTGCCATCTCCTCTGCGGAATATCCTCGGATGCCGCTGTCTAACAAGGGCAGGAAACCAACCTGCTGTATCAGGTTCATCAGTTCTATCTCCGTGTGGAAAGGCTCGTCGGGCCAGAGTCTATTGTGCATATTCTTTGTTTTTTATCTGTCAGATGTCTTTATTATTACGTGAACCGTTCGAACATTCGCCTGTAAGCTTCCACCTTTTTATCGAACGCCAGAGGATAGGCACGTGATGAAGAGGGAAGGCGGTAGAGCACCACTTGTTGGCTGTCCCCATTGAGCGTGTTAGGTATAGGGACAAAGGTGTTCACCTTGGGTATGCAGGGTATATTCATTGCGGCACAGAGCGTCTCGGTGGCTTTCTCGCCTGTAGTCACGATGGCGCGCAGCCGAGGCAGTTGGGCTATCAAGGCTTGGATGTCTGTAGGCTCCACCACTTCGAGGTATTTGTCAGAGGCGTTGTCCTGAAGCCGCCTGACGGCTGTAGAGGTGTCGAAGAAGGCAATACCCTTCATTTGGCAGAAGGTGACGATGTCAGCCAGTTTAAAGCACTTTTCCGCCTCATCCACGAAATGGTTGCGGTCAGCAAAGAATACTGCACCCTCAATGCGCCAGTGGTCGTTGATGAAGTTAGGGTAATAGAAGTCCATGCACCACCGTTTGCGCTGTGGTGGAAAACTGCCCAGAAAGAGCACCCGTGCGTTAGCGGGCAGAAACGGTATCAGCGGGTGATATTCCACTCCGTCTCTGCTACGCGCTATGTTTTCTTTATTCAGGAATGATACCATGATGTCCTGTTTACATCTGTGTCGCTGCTTTTTGTTGCAAAGTTAGTATTTTTTGATATAAAACACAAAAGGAATCAAAAATAATTCGTATCTTTGCCACCAAATCACCAAGAACAGTTTCACTTTAACGCCTTATCAAGCCAACATGACCTTCGTGCTGTTATGCAACAACTACCTGTTGGCACAGCGGCGCATTCTGAAGCAGTGTCAGCAGATGATGGATGTGAGCGATGACAAGCTGGCCACCTTCTTCCAGGAGCGCCAGCGATGGGAGGTTCAGCCTAACGCTGCTGAAGTTGAGAAAAACCTGAAGCAGATAAACGAGTTTAGCCGTCGCTTTCAGCAGGCAAAAGAAAAATCCATAGGGCAGTCCGGCCAATGAACACCAAACGGGTAGTCTCAGTCTTTTATTCCAAGCGGGTGAACCGCTTGGAACAGTATATGGTCAGGTAGTTGTCATCAAGTACTGTCTGGTAGTTGTGCTTTTCCATCCACTGCCGTAGCACCAGTTGTACATTTTCCTCGGAGTCGAATTGTTCCTTTTTTAAGAATACGACTACGGGGAGCTGTTTTAGCCGTGCTGCTTGTTTGTCCAGGCGACTGGCGAGTTCTTCGTCTGTGAAGGTTTCCTGTTGCGTGCTACCCAGATAGGGCAATGTCTCGGTGGCATAGTACAGTTCAGATGCTTGATTTCCCACTACAAGCCACTTGTTGTCTGCTGTATGCTGGCGTATGGCGGTCAGGATGTGACGGTAGTCGTCAGCATTTTGTGGAGTGGTAAATGTGTTTAGATTGCTATTTCCCACTTGTTCTGTACACTCCCAGCGCATGGCTGTTTCGCCATAGGGGTAGGAGAGTGCTTTCCAAAGCATGATGCCAGCAATGTAGACAGTGCATATCAGTACTCCTTTGCGAAGGATGTGACTGATATGGTAGGTTCCCAGTGAGGCAGGAATGATGAGAAGAGCTGCCGTCCAGTGGTAGATGCTTGCGATGCTGCTCCCTGTGCCAAAAGGCACTGCGTAGGCAGCTAATAGGGCGAAGCCAGTTATCAGCTTGTCTTCTTTTGGTGTGATGGCGTAAAAGACAGGGGCGCACAGCAGCGTGTAAAGCGACAAAGCGCTGAGGTAGGGAAGACTGGTGGCAATGAGCACAACGGAAGCAACAATGAGGAAGATGCCTAATGCCGTCCCCCAAGGGGAAGGGAGTCGGCTGCTTTGAATGTACAGGGCACCCAGTCCTACGATGGCTAGCAGCTGCAGGATGATGTTGATGTAGTCTTTATAGTAGGTGGCGAAGACGTCGCCGACGGCAGTCCATAAGCCTTGGTTGCTGAAATAGGCGAAGGTTTCACCCATCCCATTGAGGAAATAGGACAGGTGTCCCAGCAGAGCCATGATGCCAATCATGACGGCACAAGCCGCCAACATGCCTGCCAGCATGACGGCACCCAGTTTGACAGCGAGGCTTCTCTGATGAGTAAATGCAGCATGTCCCACAGGTACGAGTATAAGGATTGCCAATATGAGGTTTGAGCTATGGACAAAGAAGCTAAAGCCCAACACCAAACCAGTCAGGAAGAGGTATGAAGTATGAAGTCTGAGGTTAGAAGTTTGAAGTTTGAGCGAACTTGCGTAACACCAGACGGACAGTGCCAAGAAGAAGAAAGTCAGCGTATGGAAGTGAAAGGTGGTGACAACGGAGGGGAACAGGAAGCTCACCAAGATGGCGATAACCGACCAACGCGTATTTTGCAGCAATGGTTCAAAGGCTTTGTAAACCATAAAGATAGAGGCTGTCAGCGTCAGCGCCTCTAACAGTCGGAATCCCAGCAAACCCATTCCACCGAACACCATATGCCAGCAGCCACCAATGAGTCCTGTCAGGTAGTAGGCAGAGTGGAACGGGAATGCTTCCAGATTGCTGAAGAAGTTCTGATAGAACGTGTTGGAGTACCCCAGGTCGGTGTGGTCGATACCCTGTAGGCTGATCAGCATCCTGTAGATGAAGCCTGCCAACAGTGCGAGTACAATTTGAAGTTTGAAATTTGAAGTTTGAAGTTTGACGTTTGACATTTGACGCTTGGCATTTGAAGTTTAACGGTTGTCGGGTCGCAGACGATCTTGCGTCATGCGTTCCATGTATTGCTGTATGATGGCTTTCAGTTCGCGTTCCATTTGCGGCTGTTCTGATTGCCGACCGATGATGTTGTGCTGCAGCAGCGAGTCTTGCAGGTTATAGACGGCACGGGTGTTGGTGCCATCGAACTGCAACAACAGACCGTGCTTGACATACTGATAGATGCCGTTTTGGTAGTTGACAGCCCACGTTTTGTCAGCTGGGGTATTCAGCACATCGATGCCGAAGCCGAAGTAAGGTTCGTCGTAGTGTAGCATGCCCATCAGCGTTGGCAGGATGTCTATCTGCTGTGCTATCTTATCTTGTATCTCAGGCTGGCGACTGCCGTCAGGCTCATAAATAATAATAGGTGAACAGAAGCCGCCGAGGTCTGTCTGATAGAAGGCGTGGTCGCTCAGGTTGGTATGGTCGCTGGTAAGAATGAATATCGTGTTGTTGAACCAAGGTTGCTTGCTTGCAGTCTGGAAGAACTTGCGCAGCGCCATGTCGGTATAGCGCACACATTTGTGCATGACAAGGCCCTCTTCAGGAAAGACATCCTTGTACTGCTCAGGAATGACATAGGGGTTATGACTGGTGGCAGTGAAGATAGAAGTCATGAAGGGCTCCTTCATCTCCGACATCTTCGTAGCATAGTACTGCATAAAGGGCTCGTCCCAGATAGCCCAGGTGCCATCGAAGTCAGCATCACCCCCAAAGCGCTTGTCGGCTACATAGTCTTCGCGACCATAGTACTCCTGGAACCCTGTGCTGCGGGCAAAAGCCATAAAGCCCATCGAGCCTCGCTGAGCTCCATGGAAGAAGGCCGTCTGATAGCCTTTCTTGTCGAGCAGTCCTGCTATGCCCGTAACCTGATTCATAGAGGACGGGGTGAGGAAGAAGGGTTCGACAAACATTGGTATAGATGAGAGGATGGAGGGCATGCCGTCAATACTCTTTCGCCCATTGCAGTAGCTGTACTTGAAGGTGACGCTCTTGCTGATGAGCGAGTCGACAAAAGGAGTATAGCCTTTGTATTGACTGTTGTCGAGCGTTTTGTTGAGAGCGCCAATGTATTCGCGTCCGAAACTCTCGATGATGAAAACCACTACGTTTTTCTTCACCATTGGCAAGCTGTCGTTAGGAACGTGAACAGGATTATAGACAGCTTGGAGTTCGGCTTCACTGGCGTAATAGTCAGGAACGACGAAGACAGCCTTCCCAATGGTGCGATACAGCGAGAATGGCGTGTTGAGCACCAATGCAGCCTCGACAGGTCGGTTGACATACTGGTTGGCATTGGAGATGGTGATGGGGCGGACGGCAGTAGTGAAGCCTCCACGAATGCCTGCTACCACAAAAGGTGCTAATGCCGCTAGCGAGAGCAGTGTGGCCAGATCGTATTGCCACCATGAGAGGTTGCTGCTCTTGAGTCGAGTAGTACGGTAAAGCTTGTAGAGTCCCCACATGATGAGGGCGAAGGCTATGAAGAGGTAGAAGTGTTTCAGCGTTTCAGTGAGGAAGATGCCGCCCAGGTTGTTCTCGTTGGAGAACTCGCTGAAGACTGTCGTGGTGGTGCGACGCATCGTATATGGGAAGTAGACGGCATCGCACAAGTTGACGGCAAGGGCGAGACCGTTGATGACGAGGAAGACGAGTTTGCACACCTTTTGGTATAGTGCTGTTTCCTTGTAGTGCAGCGGGAACAACATCATTACGATGTAGGGAATGTTGGTCACCAAGATGGCACTGGTGTCGAAAACCAGTCCTCCGCCCAGCATCTCCATGAAGTGGGACGGTGTCATGTCAAGCGAGAAATAGCTCCAGTTTTCCAACATGTAGATGATGCGTGCCAGGAAATACACGACATATACCAGCAGCAGGTTTGCCAGCGTGGCGATTAGAGCGGCAAAGCAGTTGTGTAATATCTTCTTATTTGTCATCATCGTCAGTAGTTAGTTGATTATTTCTCATGCGATTCATGTATTGCTGAATGACAGCCTTCACCTCTCGTTCCAGTTGTGCTTCCTCGGCAACAGCGCCCTTTAGGTTGTGCTGCATCCGATAGTCAGTGAGCAGGTAGATGCCGACAGTTTTCTCTCCGTCGAATTGTAGAACATAGTTGCCCTTGCAGTACTGATAGATGCCATCCAAGTAGTTTACGGCCCATTGGTCTTTTTCAGGTGTATGGAACAGGTCGCACCCAAAGGCCATGAAAGGCTTGTTGTAACCTACATAGCCAAGAATAGTAGGTAAAATGTCCGTCTGCTGGGCAATACCGTTGCGCATGCCTGGTGTAAGATTGCCACTGGGGTCATAGAAGATGATAGATGTGCTAAAAGTGTTAATGCCACTCTTGTATTCGGCGTGGTTGTTCTGGTTGACATGGTCGCCCGTCAGCACAAAAATAGTATTGTTGAACCAGGGTTCCTTGCGCGCCTCATTGAAGAAACGGCGCAGTGCGTTGTCCGTATACTGGATACACTTATGGATGGGTAACTCGCCTTCAGGAAAACGCTTCTTGTACTGTTCAGGAATATGGAAGGGGTGGTGGCTCGTCAGGGTAAAGAGCGTTGTCATGAAGGGCTGCTTCATGTCATTCATTTTCATGCGGAAGTACTGCAGGAAAGGTTCGTCCCAAATGCCCCACCAATTGTCGTAAGCAGCCTTTCCTTCAGTTCTGGAGTCGGCTTCAAAGTCTTCCTGACTGTAACAAGCCTGGAAACCTGTTGACTTGCAGAAGCCTTGGAATCCGAGACTTGAGGCTGGAGCCCCATGGAAGAAGGCAGTCTGGTAGCCCATGGAACTCAGAGCTTCTGCCATGCCGCTAAGGTGGTTCGTGGAATAGGAGGCTGCCACGAATGATTCGACGAACATTGGAAGGCCCGATAACGCTGACGGCATAGCATCCACGCTGGCTCGTCCGTTGGCATAGGTATAACGGTATGTTACAGAATAGTCCATCAGTGAGTCAAGAAACTCGGTGTACCCCTTGTAACCAGGTAGTATCTCTTTGTTAAGGCTACCGAAATACTCGCGTCCGAAGCTCTCTAGGAAGATGATGACGACATTCTTTTTAGTGTGTTGTATGGAGTCGGTGTCGTTTTTTAGCGGCCTGTGGATGGGGGAATAGACAGCCTCCAGTTCCTCTTGACTGCTGAAGTAGACAGGATTGGGGTATGTGTTTTTGCCTATAGTGCGCAGCATTGAGAATGGCGTGTTCAGAATGAGCGATGCGTCGTTAGGTCGGATAATGTACTGGTTGGCGGTACTGATTTTTATGGGGCGGTTGTCCCAAAAGCCACCCCGCATGCCTCCCCAGCACAGCACTCCGGCCAGCAGCAGAGAGACGGTCTGAACCAGATAGTAGTGCTTAAGGTGTTGTGTCATCCTGATGGGCGTGATGTAGCACTTGTAAAGCAAGGCGATGAGGGCAGCGAAGAGAAGAACCAAATACCAGTGATTTAGGAACTCATAGCTTACGATGTTACCTAGCTTGTCATCATCACCAAACTGGTTAAAGAAAGCTATGGTGGTTCGCCGTGAAGTGTATTTAAAATAGACACCGTCAGCCAGATTCATAGCCAGAGCGATGGCGTTGACCACAAGGTACAGGTATTTGCAGATATGCTGCCATACGGCACGTTCTTTGAGATGGCAGGGGAAGAACACAAGCAGAATGTAAATGGCATTGGTGTAAGCGATGGCTGAGGTGTCAAAAAGAAAACTGCCAGCCACAATGTTCCACATCTTTCCAGAAGAAGTGATATGTTGATACAAACCGTAGTTCTCCAAAAAGAAGGCGATACGAGTTACCTGATAGGCAACGTACAGCAATGCGATATTCCAGACTATTGCCAATGGATGACGAGCGATGTCAGTTTTCTGTAGACGCATCTTTTCTGTGTTATTCTAATTGGTTCATATGCTTAGCAGCCGTCTGCAAGATAGCCATGCCCCGCCGTATTAGCTTGTGGCTGTCGGTACTATTGTCAACAACGATTTCGTTGGCGTTAAGGTCGTAGACAGCAAACCCCGTGCTGTCCTTCATGGTGATGCCGTTGTTGAAGGTGTGTACGGCAAAGGGGTGAGTGTAGTTGCTGCTAACCACGTCGCGACTGAAAAGGAAATCGTCGTGTGGAAGAGCCATCTGTCCTAACAGCGTGGCTGGCAAATCGGTTTGGTTGCAGAACTGCTCTAAGCGCCGCGGCTCCTTGACAGCACCTCCCAGCCATAGCATGGGAACATGATCGTGCATCTCGTGATTTTCATCGACACCCAAATAAGAGAATCCGTGGTCAGGCAGCAGAACAATTAGCAGATTGTCCCACTGACGCGTCTTCTTCAGCTTACTTATGAAGTCGCCAATACATTCGTCTAAATAGTTAAATGCATTGAGAATCTCATCCTCCAATCGGTGTGTAGGCACGTCCCACGGTTCGTGGCTTGACAGTGTCGAGAAGCCTATCAGGAATGGTGGCTCCTCATGAGTTATCATGTCGTATAGCTTGTTAAATGTGATGTCATCGCGTACACCCCAATTGGCACTCTGCTGCTCTTGTATGGTGAAGTTCTTCTGCCATAACAGCTTCTCAAAGCCAGTAGTTACGAGATAGCTGCGCATGTTGGTGAAGTTGATGTCGCCGCCATAGAGGTAGCTCGTGTGGTAACCAGCTTCACGCAACGTCTTGGCAATACCTGGAAGATAGCGCGTCTTGGCCGGCATCTTCATCAATGACGAACGGGGGAAAGACGGGTATCCGCTCCAGGTACACAGTGTACCGCGGTCGGTCCGGTAGGAGTTAGCGTAGAAATTGGCAAAATACACCCCTTCGTGTACCAGCTTGTTCAGTTCTGGCATGATATCTTTGCGCCCACCGATGTCTTCTGTGAAGATACCGCCGCAGCTTTCCAGCAGGATGACAACCACATTGGGGCGTTTACAATTGAGAAGCGTATCTGGATTCTCGCTTTTTGTGTTGTAAAGGTCTTCCATCTGAGCAGCCCTTTCCGTTTCGTCCATGAAGGAGTAGTCAGGAATGTAGCTGGCAGTCTTTTCAAACGATGAGAGGAAAGAGAAAACGGGGTTGACAGCGGAGTGGTTCAGAAATTGGTTTTGCGAATAGTACACCTGTCCGATGTTGGTTGTTGACTCGTTGACCCCACCTCGGATTCCTATCACGATGAGGGGAGCCAGCAGAAGGTAGAAAAAAGTCTCTGTGAGAGAAACGGCGTTTTGCTGTGAGAGAAACGGCGTTTTGCTATGAGAAAAACGGCGTTTCTCTCCTGGAGTATTGCAGAGGTGTATATACGCCAGTGAAATAAGCAGTGTGAAAAATACCACCAGCACTAAGCGTACCACAAGGTATAAGGTGCTTACGCTAGCCATCGCCTCTGTAGGGGTGCTGAGATATTCGATGCACGAGGAGTCGAGCTTGAACCCCCAAAAGGCATAGAGGCTGGTGTCAGCCACAAAAGCCAGCGAGAAAGCCAGCGCTATCACTATGTAATAGCTTCTGAAGACAACCGACTTAATGGGGTGCCAGATGGTGATGATGGTAAACAGCCAGGGGAGGATGATGAAGTAGAGCGCCGTGGAGAGGTCGAGCGACAATCCGTGAGTAATGACTTGCCAGACATCAGTCAGCGTGAAGGGGTGTGCAGTATGGTAACAGCCCATAAAAACCACTTTGGCGATGACAAAGATTGCCACCGTCAACAGATAGGTTTTCAAGAGGTACCATGCACGTTGCTTCATAATGTTTCTCCTAATAAGGTGGCGCTGGTGCTGCCTGTTATTCTCACTCGCACGGTCTCGCCAATGTGGTGTTGCCCTTTGTCGAAGACTACCATCTTGTTTTGCTCAGTACGACCACAGAGCTGTTCGCGGCTGCGTTTCGAGAAGCTCTCCACCAGCACATCGAACTCCTTGCCCTCATCGCGTCTGTTAGCTTCTGCCGACAGCTGTGTCTGCAGTGCTATCAACTCGTTCAGACGGCGAATCTTCTCCTCTTCCGGCACATTGTCAGGCAGGTGTTTAGAGGCATAAGTACCTGGTCGCTCTGAGTATTTGAACATGAAAGCCGAATCATAACCAACCTCGCGCATCAGCGAGAGCGATAGCTGGTGGTCTTCCTCGGTCTCGTCGTGATAGCCCACGAAGATGTCAGTTGACAAGCCACAGTCAGGAATGATGCGGCGTATGGCTGCTACGCGCTCCAAATACCACTCGCGTGTATATTTGCGGTTCATCAGCTTTAAGATGCGGTTACTGCCGCTCTGAACAGGCAGGTGGATGTGTTTGCAGACATTTGGCATATCAGCTATGACATGCAGCGTCTCGTCGCTCATGTCTTTGGGGTGGCTGGTAGTAAAGCGTACCCTCATGGTGGGCACCTCCTCGGCAACCCTGCGTAAAAGCTGTGGAAAGGCTGTTTGGGTGGATGCGTCTCCCTCAGTCCACAGATACGAGTTGACATTCTGCCCTAACAGTGTCACTTCCTTATAACCTCTGTCGCGCAGGTCTCTTACTTCGCTGAGGATGCTCTCCACATCGCGCGAACGCTCACGGCCTCGTGTGTAAGGTACAATGCAGTAGTGGCAGAAATTGTTGCACCCCCGCATGATGCTGACGTAGCCGCCAATCTTGGCTCCAAAGATGCGCTTGGGCAATACGTTGCGGTAAGTCTCTGTGGTTGACAGTTCGATGTTCATAGCCTTGTGGCCAGCTTCCGCCTGTGCTGTCAGGTCAGGGAGACTCAGGTAGGCATCGGGTCCTGCCACCAGGTCGGCAGCGTGGTTGTCAAGCAGGTCTTGCTGGGTACGTTCAGCCATACATCCTAATACGCCAATGATTAGCCTGCTGGCCTGCGGATTTGACTTCAGCCTGCGTCTGCGCTCAGCATCGAGCGCCTCCAGACGGTGGTAGATTTTCTGCTCAGCATTGTCGCGCACAGAACAAGTGTTCAGAAAAACGGCATCGGCGTTGTCAAGCGAATCCGTCTGTTCGTATCCTGCCATCTGCATCACTGAGGCCACGACCTCAGAGTCAGCTACGTTCATCTGACATCCGTATGTCTCAATATACAGTTTCTTCACTTACCTTTCAACTTAGAACTTTCAACTATCAACTTTCAACTTACAATGCTGCTTGTATCTTGGCAGCAATCTCACGAAACTCTTCCTCAGTCAGTTTCAACTTCTCACGACGGAAGTCGGCATCCTGCTCTGTCTGCATAGGAATGAGGTGAATGTGTGCGTGAGCAACCTCCAACCCCAGCACTACCTGTGCTACTTTCTTGCAGGGGAAAGCTTTCTTTATGGCAACAGCCACTTGCTTGGCAAACTGCTGGTAGCGGCCTAGTTCGTCATCTGCCATATCGAAGAAATAATCGACTTCACGACGCGGTATGACCAGCGTGTGGCCTTTTACCAACGGATTGATGTCGAGGAAAGCGTAGAACTCGTCGTTTTCTGCAACTTTATAGCTGGGAATTTCTCCAGCGGCTATCTTGCTGAATATATCCATAATGTTACTTTTTTAGTGTGGGTTGTTGTCCTTGGGAGTATTATGCTATCGAAATCTTCTCAATACGAAGCTTGATGGTGCCGCGAGGAATCTGAATCTCAGCCTCTTCGCCCACCTTCTTGCCAAGCAGACCCTGAGCAATGGGAGTCTTGATACTGATTTTTCCTGCCTTCAGGTCGGCTTCGTTCTCACTGACAATGGTGTAAGTCATGCGTGCCTTCGTTGTCAGATTAGTCATCTCTACCTTTGTCAGAATCTGAACCGAATCAGTACTCAGACGCGAGGTGTCAACCACCTTAGCATCTGCAATAGTGCTCTTCAAACGGTTAATCTTGTCTTCCAGATGAGCCTGAGCCTCCTTGGCGGCATCATACTCGCTGTTCTCACTCAAATCACCCTTTTCACGAGCCTCGGCAATGGCTGCTGAGGCTTTGGGGCGCTCTATCGCTTCCAAGCGATGTAGTTCGGCAATGAGCTTGTCATAGCCTTCTTGTGACATGTATGCCATGTTGTTTACGATTTAACGATTTGTTATTATTGTTTTTACGATATTCTCTTTTCGCACATAAAGAAAAAGAATCCCGACGCGTATGCTTTGTCGGAATGCTTGCATGCCCTGAACCTTTTATGTCAGAGAACCTCTCTTTATGCTTATGTTTTATCGTGCGCAAAGGTACGAAAGAATTCTTATATTTCCAAATTTTTGGCTCAAAAACTTCCTTTGTTGATTGATTTATGTCAAGAAAGTGTAGTCGCTACACCGTTTTATATATATTTTCCTTGTATAATAATAAAAAACACTGTAAATTTGCATCGTGTTTTTCATAGTATTAGATTTAAGGTTAACAAAGGTTAGGGGTTCAGCGGAGCCCCATTTTTTTTGCTTTTCTTGTTAGGAAAGGGAGAAAATCTGTTAAAAATCTTAAATTTTAGTGGGGATAATAGCGGGTTTTGTTGTAAAGCTTAAGATAATTGCTTAATTTTGTATTTTGTTAAACGATACTAACCAACTAATTTTTTTGTGATACGATGAATATAAAGAGATTGGTAAACTGTTGCGTGTTAATGATTACTAGTTGCATCGTGGCCGTAGCACAGCAGGGCAACGTGGATACGCACATCGCAGTAAACAGCAATCAAGACCCTAATTCCTTTGCGCTGATTATCTCCAACGAGAACTATCAGTTCGAAGAGTCAGTACCTTATGCGCTAAACGATGGTGCCACGTTTAAGTTGTATTGCATCAAAACATTGGGAATACCTGAAAAGAACATCAAATTCATTGAGAATGCCACCCTGAATCACATGAAGTATAACCTCTCGTGGCTGACACGCCTGGTGAATACCAAACAGGGCAATGCGCGCGTGTTCTTTTATTATAGTGGGCATGGTGTGCCTGACGAATCATCGAAGAAAGCCTATCTGTTGCCAGTTGACGGTTTCAGCACAGACCCCAGCACCGGTTTCAGCACAGAAGACCTGTATAAACAGCTGGGCAACATGGCTTCTAAGAACACCATCGTACTGCTTGACGCCTGCTTCAGCGGTGCCAAACGCGATGGTACGATGCTCGCCTCATCCAGAGGTGTAGCCATCAAAGCCAAAGAAGAAGCACTGAGAGGCAACATGGTTGTCTTCTCTGCCGCTCAAGGCAATGAGACTGCCTATCCGCTCAAGTCAAAGGAACATGGCATGTTCACCTACTACGTGTTGGAAGAGCTACAGCGCAAAGGTGGCGATGTCACACTGGGTGAGTTGAGCGACTATGTAACTCGTCAGGTGGCTGAGGTCTCTATTCGTGAAAACGAGAAGAGCCAAACACCCTCTGTCGCAAGTTCTGCCGAAGTTGCCGACTGGCGTAACTGGAAGTTTGCACTCCAACCGGCTACCAAATATGTCAACATGCCCAAAGCATTAGGCAAAAAGCAGCAAGCATCAGCACAAGCACCAGCAGCAACGACAACGCCTTCTGCCGCACCAGCAGTATCCTCAACACTGGATATGTCAACAGGAGGCGCCTTCTCGCTGGCAGGTGTCGTTTACGAGATGGTACGCGTAGAGGGAGGTACCTTTACAATGGGAGCACAGAAACTTGCCAACGACTATAGCACATTCAGCATGAACCAGCCTGCCCATAAAGTAACATTGAAATCATACGCCATAGGTCGAACGGAGGTTTCGCAAGAGTTGTGGCAAGCCGTAATGGGCAACAACCCTTCGCGCAATAAGGGTCCGAAACTCCCTGTCGAAAACGTCACCTGGGACGAATGCCAGCAGTTCCTGCAGAAGCTAAACGCTCAGTGTGGTACGCGCTTCCGTCTTCCTACCGAGGCAGAATGGGAGTATGCTGCCGACGGCTGTAATGATGCTATGAGCAATACATACAGTGGCATGACGCGCCCAAAGAATATAGCCCAGATAGGCGACAAGACAGGCGACTGTGGCTCCATGCAGCCTGCTGCCTTGGGATTGTTCGATATGTCGGGCAACGTAGCTGAGTGGTGTCAGGATTACTTCGGCCGTTACTCCTCTGCCAATGAGCAGAATCCCAAGGGACCTCGTACAGGACTGCAACGAGTGGTTCGTGGAGGTTCGTATGCCGATGTACAAGAGATGATGATCAATACTCAACGACACCACATGAACCCCAAGAAAGCCTCTCCAACAGTAGGATTCCGCTTGGCTCATGACATTTAAGATAACAATACAATGCTATTAAATATTATTACAAAACAAAAATCAAATTACACAATGAAAAAATTATTAGTTTTGGCAGCAATGATGATGGCTGCAATGTCTGGTTTTGCTCAGGACGATAAGAGCTATGTTTGTGTAGCTGTGTTTGAAAATGCTACAGGTACCAGCAGTTACAAGTCTGTTACAAACACGCTGCGTAACGAAATCATGGAGGGTATCATGGCAACAACACGTATTGAGGTGCTTGACATCACCACACAAAATCTGCCAAGCAACAAAAACGCGCTGTTGGAAGCACTGAAGGAGAAAGGCATTAACTACCTCTTGGAAGGCAAGCTGAATGCAATCACCACAGGATATACTACCGACGGCAAAAGCCGAAAGGCAGAGGTAAACAGCACACTGACACTGACAGATGTGGAAACTAAACTCACAAAGTCAACGGTCACATATAACGAGTCTGGTATTGGAAAAACTACCGATGCCGCCATTCTGGATGCTGTCTCAGATACGCGTAAGAATATGGAAAAATTCGTAGACGATAACTTTAAGGTTGCGGCTACTATCAAGACACTCGACCAAGTTGACGAAAAGAAGGGGGTTGTAAAGTCTTGTTACATCTCTACGGGTGGTGATGCCGGCGTACAGCGCGGACAGATTTTTGAGGTCTTCGCAGAGGTGGAAGTTGCAGGTGAACGCGTCAGCAAGAAGATTGGTGAGCTGAAAGCTAAGGAGGTGCTGAGCGGTACGCTGACCCTCTGTGATGTGAAGAATGGTGGTGATGTCATTAAGACTAATTTCGACCAAGGCATCCAGATGACCGTTCTTACTCGTGCCAAGAAAGATACTTTTGGCTTGAGAAAGATGTTCAAGTAAGCATAGTCTCCAACTTCCCTTCATTCATAATATAATAAGAAATAATAAAACTAACGATAATGACGATACGCAAAACCTTTATCGCTGCTATCTTGTGTCTGCTGACAACACTGTCAGCAGCACAGGATACGCGCGAACAGATAGAACTGGTACTAATGGACGGCAATACTGCTATCTTCAGTTCAGAAGGCTTCTCCAACGACAAACAGGTAGCTGTCGATAACTCCTGCAAAGCAGTACTCAACAGGATACTTTACAATGGCGTTGAGGGATTCAACGGAGGGGAAGCTATCGTTACCAGCGGACAGCAAACCAACATCTGGTTAAAAAACTTCTTTACAGGCAAGTATCCTGCATACAAGTCTTTTGTAGGAGGCGTAGAGCTCTTAGGTGGTTTTGACAATACGCCGCAAGGTGAAATCCATTGTCGGACTCACGTTATTATTGATTTTGGCAAACTGATGAGTACTTGTCGGACACAGGGACTGATGGAAGAAGCAGGCGCTCGGCCCATAGAGCAGCGCACCACTGCACCCCAGCAAATGAAACAGCGTCCTAAGCGTTCGTTCTAATATACGTGCGGTAGCCGTAGATAATAATAACGAGGAAGCAAAGCAGGGGAAGAATAAAGGAAACATTGACGGCAGGCCATCCAAAGATGGTCTGCTGATCTATTATAGAGGCTTGCAACGGCGGCAGTACCGAGCCACCTAAGATTGCCATGATGAGGCCGGCAGCACCAAACTTGGCATCGTCTCCCAACCCCTGAAGGGCTACACCATAGATGGTGGGGAACATGAGCGACATGCAACCCGAAATGGCTACGAGACAATATAGTCCCCAACGGCCATCTATAAAGATGACTCCTAATGTCAGCAGCAATCCCAATGTTGCCAATGAAGCCAACAATCGTCCTGCGTTAATGTACTTTAAGAAGTAGGTGCAGATGAAGCGGCTGCTCACAAAGATTATCATGGCTATGATGTTATACTGTTGTGACAGCACCTCGGCTTCACGCTCAGCCATTCCTTCTTCCATGAAGACGCGAGTGCCGTACTGTATGATGAAGGTCCAGCACATAATTTGTACACCAACATAGAAAAACTGAGCAATGACACCTTCGCGATAATGGTGGATGTTAACAATACGCTTTAAGGTAGCTAATGGGTGGATATCGTGGTTTTTGTCCGCATTGTGTGGCATCTTGGCAAAATAGATGACGGCAAACATGACGGCAATCACTGCACCAATAATAAGATAAGGTGTGATGAGCACGCTGAGGTCGGCATCACGTATGGCGGCAAAGTCTGCATCACTCAGTTGTGCACGGTCTTCAGTGGAAGCAGGATGCAGTTTGGCCTGAATGAAGTTCATGGCAACAAACATGCCGCAAAGAGACCCTAAGGGATTAAAGCATTGAGCCATATTCAATCGGCGTGTTGCTGTTTCCTCTGAACCCATCGAGAGAATGTAGGGGTTGCACGAGGTCTCTAGGAAAGACAATCCGCAGGTTAGAATGAAGTAAGCAAAAAGGAAAGGGTAGTACATGCCTGTCCATGAAGCAGGAAGAAAGAGCAGGGCACCAAGTGCATAGAGCCCTAAGCCCATGAGTACCCCAGCCTTATAAGAGTATTTGCGAATAAACACAGCCGCAGGGAAAGCCATAGCAAAATAACCCCCATAGAAAGCGACTTGCACTAAGGCACCGTCAGTGACACTCATGCGGAAGATTTTTGAGAATGCTTTCACCATAGGATTGGTGATGTCGTTGGCAAACCCCCATAGGGCAAAGCATGAGGTGACAAGGATAAAGGGCACTAGATAGCTCACGCCGTCTTTGTGCAGGATATGGTCGTGTTTTAGGTGCATGTGTTTAGTGTATGGTTATGTTTATTTTGTGCAAAGGTACTAAAAGATTTTGAATTACAAAGTCTCAAGCATTCTTTTTATCACTACGGAGCATGAAATTTCTCGATTGGCAGCCTCTGGGATGACAATGGAGTTGGGACTTTCAATGACATCGTCCGTTACGATAAGGTTGCGGCGCACGGGCAGGCAGTGCATGAATTTGCCATTGTTGGTCCACGACATGTGTTCGGTGTCTACGGTCCACGACATGTCCTTCGAGGTTATCTTTCCGTAGTCGGCGGGATTGGTGACACCAGGGTTCGACCAGTTCTTTGCATAGATGAAGTCGGCACCCTCGAAGGCTTTGCGCTGGTTGTACTCCACACGGGCGCTGCCAACAAACTTCGGGTCGAGTTCGTATCCTTCGGGATGGGTAATGACGAAATCCACATCGGCGGCATTCATCCATTGAGCAAATGAGTTGGGAACAGCCTGTGGCAAGGCGCGGCAGTGAGGAGCCCATGTCAATACCACCTTGGGCTTGGCAGCAGGTAAACCGCTGCCCGCTGTATTCTTCCAATACTCCTTGATAGTGATGAGGTCGGCAAAGGCCTGAAGCGGGTGTACGGTAGCTGTCTCCATGGCGAAAACGGGTCGTCCGCTATACTTGATGAATTGCTGAAGCACAGTCTCTGCATAGTCATACTCTCTGTCTGTCAGTCCTGCAAAGCTACGAACACCTATCATGTCGCAGTAACACCCCATAACGGGGATAGCCTCCAGCAGGTGTTCCGACTTGTCTCCGTCCATGATGACACCCCGCTCGGTCTCCAGTTTCCAGGCACCAGCATTGACATCAAGTACTATAACGTTCATGCCCAGGTTCATAGCAGCCTTCTGGGTAGAGAGGCGTGTGCGCAACGAGTTGTTGAAGAAAATCATCATCAGGGTTTTGTTCTTACCCAGATGCTGATACTTATAACGGTCGTTCTTAATCTCAAATGCCTCGGCCATAGCTTTCTCCAGTGGGCCGATATCTTCTACGTTGATGAATGTATGCATGATATAATTCTTATTATTTTAACTTCTTATCTGTCCTTCACCCTCAATGAGCCATTTGTAGGTGCAAATCTCCTCCAGAGCCATAGGCCCTCGGGGACCTAACTTCTGGGTCGAAATGCCTATCTCGGCACCCAGCCCAAACTGTGCCCCATCGGTAAACGAGGTGGGGGCATTCCAATAGACACAGGCAGCATCAACAGCCTGTTGGAAGCGGCGTGCCGTCTCTTCGTTCTGTGTGATGATTGCCTCGCTATGTCCTGAGCCATATTGGTCAATATGTTGAATGGCTTCCTCCAATGAGGGTACGGTGCGAATAGCCATCTTGTAATCCATAAACTCCGTGCCAAAGCTCTCGCTGGTTGCCATCTCAAGGAGCACACTCGGGTACTGCCCTTCAAGCAGCTGATAGGCAGGTCCGTCGGCATATATCTTCACCTTATGGTCTGCCAGTGGCGCTATCAGTTGGTACAGGTCTCCCAGCCTGCTCTCGTGAATGATCAGACAATCCAGAGCGTTACACACACTGACGCGCCGCGTCTTACCGTTATTTATGATAGCACGCCCCATCTCCAAGTCGCCATCCTTGTCGAAATAGGTATTGACAACTCCAGCTCCCGTCTCAATGACGGGGATGCGTGCAGTACTGCGTACAAAGTCTATGAGGCGCCGCCCACCACGGGGAATGCAGAGGTCTACATATCCTACCGCATTCAGCAGTTCGCCTGTTGCCTCATGGGTTGCAGGTAACAATGTGACTACATCTGGGTCAACACCTTTTTGAACCAGCACTTCGTGTATCAGCTCCACAGCTGCCTGGTTAGAACAGTCGGCATCGCTGCCACCCTTCAGCACACAGGCATTGCCACTCTTGAAGCAGAGTGAGAAGACATCGAAGGTGACATTGGGTCGAGCCTCGTAAATCATACCAATAACACCAAAGGGAACGCTGACACGACACAGACGCAGTCCGTTGGGTAGTGTCTTCTGTTTTGTGATGTGTCCTAAGGGAGAGGGTAGCGAAGCTACGTTACGCATGTCACTGGCAATGTCAGCAAGTCGTTTGCTGGTCAGTTGCAGGCGGTCATAAAGCGGATTTTTCTCGTCCATCCGCGCCAAGTCCTTGCCGTTGGCGGCAAGTAAACGCTCCTCGTTTGCTGTGATGGCATCAGCAACAGCCAGCAGAATGTCGTTGCGCTGTTTGTCTGTCAGTTGGGTAAGTCGCTTGCTAGCCTGTCTGACGCGTTGGAAAGTCTCAGTCAATTGCATATATTATTGTAGTTCTACTTTACCTGTTTGGAATGAATTCTGTATGAGGCACGCTTTGTTTGTCTTGTACCAAGTCAACCAAGATGTCATCACGCTCACCATTCGCAATGATGACACGGATGCCTTGTTCTTGTACCTTTAAGGCCGTAGTGTACTTAGAGTGCATGCCACCACGTCCGAAGGCGCTCTTCTCGGGCTGAATATATTCGGAGAGGTCGCTCCCAGGCTTCACCTCACGGATAAGCTGTGCCAGCGGGTCGTCAGGATGACGGTCGTAGATGCCGTCAATGTTTGACAACAACACCAATGTCTCTGCATCCATCATCCGTGCTATCAGCCCCGACAACTCGTCATTATCTGTAAACATCAGCTCCGTCACGCTTACGGTATCGTTCTCGTTGACAATAGGTAGCACATCGTTTTCAAGCATTACCGTCATACAGGCACGTTGGTTGTTATACTGCTCCCCAGGCTGGAAGTTCTCCTTCATTGTCAGCACCTGACCCACATGGATATTGAACTCACGGAACAAATCGTAATACAGTCCTATCAGTTTTACCTGTCCTACTGCCGAGAACAATTGCCGTTGTTCTACACTGTCAAGGCTGTGGTCTACCTTCAACTCGCCGCGCCCTGATGCCATAGCACCACTTGACACCAGAATGACCTCAAAGCCATTCTTGCGCAACCATGCAACCTGATCAACCAGTGCAGACACACGGGTAACATCCAGTTTGCCATCCTGGCGGGTCAGCACATTGGAGCCCACTTTCACAACAATTCTCGTCTTCATTTAGCGTCTTTCTGCCTGATTTCCACACGGCGTATCTTTCCCGAGATAGTCTTGGGTAGTTCGTCTACAAACTCTACAATGCGCGGATACTTGTAAGGTGCCGTCTCTTTCTTTACATGTTGCTGCAGCTCCTTAACGAGTTCATCACCAGCCTTGTCCTTCCACTCCTTTCCCAGCACAACGGTGGCTTTAACCACCATGCCACGAATATCATCTGGCACACCTGTAATAGCACACTCCACAACGGCAGGGTGAGTCATCAGTGCGCTCTCCACCTCGAAAGGACCAATACGATAGCCACTGGACTTGATAACATCATCAATTCGACCTTCAAACCAGTAGTAGCCGTCTTCATCGCGCCAAGCCATGTCACCAGTATGATATATACCGTCGTGCCAGGCCTCGCGTGTCAGTTCTGCGTCGCGATAGTACTCTTTAAATAGTCCGATGGGTTTCTTGTCTCCTACACGAACAACGATTTCACCCTTCTCACCATCTTCACACGGAGTACCGTCAGCACGCAGCAGGTCGATATGATATTGCGCATTGGGAATACCCATAGAGCCAGGCTTTGGGGTCATCCAGGGGAAGGTGCCCAGTGTCATGGTGGTCTCTGTCTGTCCGAAACCCTCCATCATGCGGATGCCTGTTTTCTCGTAGAACTTGTCAAAGACGGCAGGATTCAGTGCCTCGCCAGCAGTAGTGCAGTACTCCAGAGAACTCAAGTCATACTTTGACAGGTCCTCGCGAATCATAAAACGGTATATGGTGGGCGGAGCGCAAAAACTCGTCACCTTGTACTTCTCAATTTGGCGCAACAGCGTATCTGCATTGAATTTCTCATGGTCAAAGACAAAAACGGTAGCCCCGGCAAACCACTGTCCGTAGAACTTCCCCCAAACAGCCTTGCCCCAACCCGTGTCTGCCACTGTCAGGTGCAATGAACCTTCATGCAGGTTGTGCCAAAACACGCCTGTAGTCAAATGTCCCAACGCATACAGGTAGTCATGAGCAACCATCTTAGGCTCTCCGCTCGTGCCGCTCGTGAAGTACATCAGCATGGTGTCGTTGTTGTTATTGACAAAAGCTGGCCGCTTGAATTTGGGAGCCTGCCGCCACTCCGACTGCCAGTCGCGGAAACCTTCAGGAATGGGCTTTCCGTGGTCGGTAATCGTGATATACTGTTTCACAGTAGGACTTTCTGGCATTGCCAACCGTATTTGCTCTGTGACATAGGCATCATCAACGCAGATGATTGCCTTGATAGAAGCGCGGGTGTTACGGTACACAATGTCGTGCTTGGTCAGCATGTGGGTAGCAGGAATCACGATAGCTCCAATCTTACACAGTGCCAACATGACAATCCACCACTCGTAGCGACGCTTTAAAATGAGCATCACGGGGTCGTTCTTTCCGATACCTAACGTCTGCAGGTAGCTGGCGGCCTGATCCGACTGCTCTTTCAGCTGTGCAAACGTGGTACGAATCTCTTCGCCCTGGTCGTTAGTCCACAGCAGTGCTAAGCCGTCAGGCTTTTCTTCTGCCCAGACATCCATAACATCGTAGGCAAAGTTGAAATTCTCTGGGACAATGAATTCCAGATGCTTATTATAATCCTCTATGGAGGTAAAACTGGTCTGCTTTAAAAAACGTTCTATCATCTTTTACCTTTTTACTTTTTTACTTTTTTACTTTTTTACCCTTTTACCTTTACTCAACAGTAAACGCAAGAAATTTTACGGCTTTGTTGCCAACGGCCAGCATGCCGTGGGGTTTCGTAGAGTCGAAGTAAATGCTGTCACCTTCTTCTAATACGATGGTCTTGCCACCAATGTATAACTCCATCTTACCCTCCAACACCATGTTGAACTCCTGACCGCTATGGGTGTTCTTGTAAACTACGTGGGCTTCTGGCTTAGGTTCTACTGTAACAATGAAGACATCTGCCTTGTGACCAACGAAACCGCTTACCAGCGACTGGTACTTATAGGCCTTGGTTCGTTCAATGCTTACCCCCTGGCCATTGCGCACCACAAAGTAGCTCTTCATATGGGGGGTCTCCGCGAATATCAGTTCCTCGGTCGATATACCATACTTGCGGGCAATCTTCATCAGGTTTGAAATCGTAATGTCAGCCTCTCCCTGTTCTATCTGTTCGTACTTTTCTGCAGAGATACCAATAGTCTCGGCCATCTCGCTTACGGGAATGTCAAGAACATCGCGCAGTCCGCGCAGTCTTTCGCCTATCTGTTTTAATTGTTCATCCATAACTCTCAACTTTTAACTTTCAACTTTCAACTTACTTCGCTCCTGCTTTTAATCCTTTAATAACACTTGATGAAAAACCCGCATGCTCCATCTCGTTTAGTCCTTTGATGGTAACTCCTCCAGGGGTTGTTACCAAATCAATGGCAGCTTCGGGATGCAGACCAGTAGCTTGCAATAGCTCCACGGCACCCTTCATGGTTTGCATCACGATGTTCTTAGCATCATCGGCCTTGAAGCCCAACTCCACACCACCTTCTGCTGCTGCCCTGACATAACGCATGGCATAGGCAATACCACAAGAGGCCAAGGTGGTTCCAGCACCCAGCAGCTTCTCTTCTGTTATGATAGTCTGGCCCATTGAGTCGAACATCGCCTTCAGCCGCTCTGTCTTTTCAACATGTGAGTCTCCAACTCCAGCCACCTCCACCAGAAATGTCATTGAAGCCAGCTGTGCAATGGCAATGTTAGGAATACACAGCCAAGTGGGAATCATCTTTCCGTCCTTGTCAAGCCATGTCTTCAGTTGCTCGCCCTTGATTCCGGCAGCTACGATGACGAGTTGTTGGCGCTCATAGACAAGTGCGTCTTTAATTTGACCCAACACTTGTTCTACCAGCCAGGGTTTGACTACCACTATGACAGTGTCGCCCCAGATAGCTGCAACACCGTTCTCTGTCGTGATGTTGGCTCCACTGTCGGCAAAGCGTTCTATCGCCTTGCGCGAGGCATCGCTGACACAGATATCTTTGGCTTCTACATATTGGCTCTTGATGAGGCCTTCCACAATGGCACCACCCATGGCACCGGCTCCTATGACTGATATCTTCATAACTTCTCCAGTATTTTAGTTAGTTTCTCAATAAACAGATTGGCATCCTGTTTTGTTAGGCACAACGGGGGGAGCAGTCGCAGAATGTTCGTTCCGGCACAACCAGTAAAACAATGTTCTTCGTAGATAAGAGGTAGGCGTACGTCCTTATGAGGAACATCCAACTCGATACCTATCATCAAGCCGCGTCCACGAACATCCTTGATATGGCTCTTGCCTTTTGACTTCAATTCTTCTTCTTTTAAGTTCTCCAGTTGTTCCATCAGGTAGGAGCCAACCTCATTGGCATTCTCCACCAGTTGTTCTTGTTCGAACACATCGAGCACAGCCAATGCAGCGGCACAGGCCAGGTGGTTGCCGCCGAACGTCGTTCCTAGCTGTCCGTAGACTGGCTGAAATTCCGGACTTATCAGCACACCGCCCATCGGGAATCCGTTAGCAATACCCTTAGCCACAGTAATAATGTCTGGTTTGATGCCGAGCCACTGGTGGGCGAAGAATTTGCCACTACGGCCGTATCCACACTGAATCTCATCGCATATCAATGTCACGCCAAAACGCTTGCAGGCGTATGCTAGGTCTTGCGCAAACTTAGGCGTAGCCAGTTGAATGCCGCCAACACCCTGGATGCACTCAAGGATAACGGCACACACGCCGCCTCTGGACATCTCTCGAACCCAAGGTTCTATGTCGTTCAAAGGTAGGAAGCGCACGTGGTGGTTGTCATTTAGTGGCGATACTATTTTCGGATTGTTTGTTACTTCGACAGCCAGCGAGGTACGTCCGTGAAATGCTTTTTCACAAGACAAAATACGCGTTGCCGTGGGATTCTTAAACGAAGCCAGCTTCAGCGCATTCTCATTGGCTTCAGCACCACTGTTTATCAAGAACAACTGGTAGTCTTCATATCCACTAATTTTTCCCAGTCGCTCAGCCAACTGCTGTTGCAACTTGTTGATAACAGAGTTGCTATAGAAGCCAATCTGCTTCAGCTGCTCCGTTACCTTTCTAATATAGTGGGGGTGTGAGTGACCTATAGAGATGACAGCATGACCGCCATACAGGTCAAGGTACTCCACTCCTTTGTCGTCCCAAACCTTACAACCCTGTCCCTTTACGATATTCACATCGAACAGGGGGTACACGTCGAATAATTTCATAGCCTTATTTCTTAATGAGAAAATCGTTGCAAAGTTACGCTAAATATCTGACAATACCAACTTTCTGCATTCTTTTTAGCAACTTTATACACTTCTGTAATATCCTATTTTTTTATTGTTGCCTGCAAATTGTTAGTAGGTTTATCATTAAAAAGCAGAGGCCTTCAGGTGAAGTCCGGCCTTCTCGTCAATGCCAAACATTAGGTTCATATTTTGTACAGCCTGACCTACAGCACCCTTCAGCAGGTTGTCGATGCAGGAAATCATCAGGAGCTGGTCTTCGAATTTCTCTACATACACCACTGCCTTGTTGGTATTGACCACCTGCTTCATATCGGGACTCTTGGTCACGAAATGGGTAAAGGCGGCATCCTTGTAATAGTCGGCGTAGATTTGCTGCACCTCTTCTAACGACTTGTCGCATTTAGCGTAGGCCGTCACGAAAATTCCCCTGGCAAAACACCCGCGCTGGGGAATGAACAGTACACGTCCCGCATAGCCAGGAGCCAGCTCCTGCACGGTTTGGTTGATCTCTAACAGATGCTGGTGGGTGAAGGTCTTGTAGACGGAACAGTTGTCGTTGCGCCATGAGAAATGGGTGGTGGCACCCGGCTTCTGGCCGGCGCCGGTGCTGCCCGTAATACCGTTCACATGAATATCGCCGCTGATGATACCGACCTTCAGGGCGGGTAGCATGGCCAGCTGAATACAGGTGGCAAAGCAGCCGGGATTGGCGAGATGCTGACAACCGGCAATGATATTCTTATGCGTCTCGGGCAAACCATAGACATAGTCGTGGTCGCCCTTGATGCGGAAGTCCTGTGCCAAGTCTATTATTTTCACATGTGACGGGATGTCATGCTCATTGAGGAATGCTTCGCTCTTGCCGTGGCCAAAACATAAGAAGATGACATCCACCTGGTCGAAGGGCATCTGGTCGGTAAACTGCAACTCTGTTTCACCTATCAATCCCTCATGCACGTCGCTTACCTGATTACCAGCGTTGCTCTCTGAGTTGGCAAAGACAATCTTTGCTTCAGGATGGTTCAGCAGCAGGCGTATGAGTTCGCCACCCGTATAACCTGCGGCACCGAGTATTCCGACTTTTATCATCTCTTTTCGTCTTTGTGGATACCATAGTACACACGGAGCGGTGTCGAGCTGACCTTAATGAATCCTTTGGCTTCGTCGGCTGTCCAACCAGTCTGAGTCTCGCCATACTCACCGAGTTTCGACTTTGTAAGGTCGTTGACAGAATCAATGCCGACAGTCTCGAAACCATAGGGGCGCAGCTTGAGAATGGCCGTAC